>OLSB01002776.1_pt1 | contig 13824 bp, 12 predicted proteins | sample 1672071 | NCBI WGS metagenome assembly OLSB01 (sample SAMEA3136642, study PRJEB25190) | human gut metagenome | biome: human gut; feature: human-associated habitat; material: faeces | place: Austria | collected 2013 | reverse complement strand
ATGTTCTTCTCGAACGCGAGGTACTCGGCCGCGGTCAGCGCCATGCGCGGCGTGGCGATACGCTCGACGGCGGGGTCGTTCGCAAGGTTGGAGAATACGACCGTGCGGTCGATGGCGCCGGTGCGGCGGAATTCCTGAATGAAGTACTCCGACTCCTCAAACGTGATGCCGATGGCGGCGAACACGACGGCAAAGTTTTCACCGTCGCCAAGCACCTTCGCCTGACGCGCGATCTGCGCGGCGAGCGCCGCATGGGGCAGACCGGAACAGGAGAAGATGGGCAGCTTCTGGCCGCGGACGAGGGTGTTCAGGCCGTCGATGGTGGAAACGCCGGTCTGGATGAACTCGGCGGGGTAAGCGCGCGCGGCGGGGTTCATGGGAAGACCGTTGATGTCGCGGTGCTCCTCGGCGATGATGGCCGGGCCGCCGTCGATCGGCTCGCCCATGCCGTTGAAGACACGGCCGAGCATGTCCTCGCTCACGCCGAGCTGGAGCGGGTGGCCGAGGAAGCGCACCTTGCTCTCGGCAAGGTTGATGCCCTGCGCCGACTCGAAGAGCTGCACGACCGCGCGGTCGCCCTCCACCTCGAGCACCTTGCAGCGCCGGACGCTGCCGTTCGGCAGCTCGATCTCCGCCAGCTCATCGTAGGTAACGCCGTCGACGTGCTCCACGATCATCAGAGGGCTGGCGATCTCCTTAATCGTCTTATATTCGCGGATCACTGCTCCTCACCTCCCCGGACAACTTCGTCGATCTCCGACTGCATCTCGGCGAGAATGCCGTCGTAAACCGTTTCATATTCTTCCTGCGGCACCATTTTCGCGCGGCCGACGGCCTCGCGCGCGCCGATGCTGAAGAGAGCGTTCAAATCCGCGCCCTTTTCCAGCGCGGCGCGGCACTTTGTATCGTACTGCAGCACGAGATCGAGCAGACGGAACTGCTTGCCGTAAGAGGAATACGCGTCCTCGGTGATGAAGGCGTTCTGCTGCAGGAAGTCCTCGCGGATCATACGCGCGGTCTCCATCGTCATACGGTCGGCGGGGCTGAGCGCGTCCTGACCGACGAGACGGACGATCTCCTGAAGCTCTGCCTCCTCCTGCAGGATGCTCATGGCCTTCGTGCGGTTCGCCATATACGTCGCGCCGAATTCCTTGTCGTAGAACTCGCGCAGCGAGTCGGTGTACAGCGAGTACGACGTCAGCCAGTTGATCGCCGGGAAGTGGCGGGCGTAGGCCAGAGAGCTGTCAAGCGCCCAGAACACCTTGACGATACGCATCGTCGCCTGCGAAACCGGTTCGGACGTGTCGCCGCCCGGAGGGGAGACGGCGCCGATGGCGGTGACGCTGCCCTGACGCTTGTCGCTGCCGAGGCAGGTGACGCAGCCGGCGCGTTCGTAGAACTGCGCGATACGGCTGGCGAGGTACGCCGGGTAGCCCTCTTCGCCGGGCATTTCTTCCAGACGGCCGGACATTTCGCGCAGCGCCTCCGCCCAGCGGGACGTGGAGTCGGCGAGAACGGCAACGTCATAGCCCATATCACGGAAATATTCCGCAATGGTGATGCCGGTGTAAATGGACGCCTCACGCGCAGCCACGGGCATATCGGAGGTATTCGCGATAAGCACCGTGCGCTTCATCAGCGGCTCGCCGCTGCGAGGATCGTTCAGTTCGGGGAACTCGTTGAGAACGTCGGTCATCTCGTTGCCGCGCTCGCCGCAGCCGATGTAGACAACGATGTCCACATCCGACCACTTTGCGAGCTGGTGCTGCACGACGGTCTTGCCGCTGCCGAACGGGCCGGGGACGGCCGCCGTGCCGCCCTTGGCGACGGGGAACATGGTGTCGATAATGCGCTGCCCGGAGTTCAGCGGGCGGCTGGGGGTAAACTTGCCGGCGTTCGGGCGCTGGATACGCACCGGCCAGCGCTGGATCATGTCCAGCTCGATCTCGCTGCCGTCGCCGAGCGTCAGGCAGGCGATCTTCTCCTCGACGGTAAATTCGCCGCCGCGGATCCACTTCACGGTGCCCTTCTTGATCGTCGGGGGGACCATGATCTTGTGGAGGATGGCGCTCGTCTCCTGCACGGTGCCGAGCACATCGCCGGCGCCGAGCTCGTCGCCCTCCTTCGCCGTGGGGACGAAGTTCCAGACCTTCTCGCGGTTGAGCGCCGGAATGCTCACGCCGCGGGCGATCGTCTCGCCGGTAAGATCGCGGATCTCCGGCAGGGGACGCTGGATGCCGTCATAGATGTTCTCGAGCATGCCGGGCCCGAGCTCCACGCTCAGAGGCATGCCGGTCGTCACGACCTCGGCGCCGGGGCCAAGGCCGGAGGTCTCCTCGTAGACCTGAATGGAGGCGCTGCCTCCGGTCATGTTCAGTATCTCGCCGATCAGGTGCTGTTCGCCGACGCGGACAACGTCCGATACGTTGGCGTCCTCCAGACCGTCGGCCACCACCAGCGGTCCGGATACTTTAATCACTTTTCCGCTCAATGTTCTACCTTCTTTCCGTTAAGGTTCCGGTGCGGCAATGCCGTCCGGCGCGCCGTAAGCGGCGCAAAAGGGTCGTCCTTATAAAATGTTGCTGCCGACGGCGCGTTCCACAGCCGAGCGCAGCGCGCTCTGGCCGAGACCGAGCGTCCCGTCCCGTCCGGGGATGAGGATGATCGCCGGGGCGGGGCTGTCCTTGAATCGGTCGATCTCGTGCGAGAGCTCCGCGGCAAGGTTTTCCTCCAGATAGAGGATGGCGTACTCGCTCTCGCCGGAGGTGATCCGACGAAGAGTGTGCCGCGCCTCGTCCGCGTTGTCCACGGGAAATACGTCCAGCCCGAGCGCTTTAAAGCCCATAACGGTCTCTCTGCCGCCCATGACGCCGATCTTATACATAGCTCTCACGCAGCCTTTCTTTCAGTCGCTCCGGGGCAATGCCGGCCAGAAGCCCGGTGAGCACCATGCGGACCGCCATGGTGTTGCCCTCCTCCGCCGTCAGATAGCCGACAACCTGTTCGGGGCCGAAGCTCTTGAGATGCGCGCCGGTCACATAGCGGTTGACGGCATTATCGCACTCGCGCTCAAACTCCGTCATCGTGCCGCCCTCGATCGCGGCCGCGCCGAGCGCGGCGGCGTCCCGGAACGGCGTTGCGGCGAACGCTGCGGCGATTCCCTCACCGGAGAACACCGCCTGCACGAGCCGCTGCACGGGGACGTTGCCGCCCGCAACGAGCGCGCCGCGGAGGAACTCCGCGTCCTTGCCCATGCGCACGCAGCGCACCGCCGCGCGGAGATTTGCGCTGTCGATAAGCGTCGTGACATAGCCCTTCACAAAGGGGCTCGAAATCGCGTCGGCCAGCGCCTTGAGATCTTCATAGTACGCTTTGTCCAGCGCGAAATCCGCAAGCTGCGGATTGCCGGTGCGCGCGAGAATGCCCTTCGCCTCCGCCATCGCGGGCCCGAGCTTGCCGGGGACGGATCGAAAGCTGTCCTCGCGGAACGCCGCTTCAAGTTTTTCCGGCTCGATCTGCCCGGCGTCGGAGAGAAGGTACGCCGCGTCAACGCCCGCGCCCTCGCCCTTGACGATGGTTTTGGCGTTGTGGTAGTCGTACTTCAGCCGGAAGATGCCCACCAGTTCCTTTTCCGGAACGAAGCGGGTGATCTCCGCATAGATCTCCGCCTGGCGCCCGGCAAGCGCCTCGCTTACCGCCGCGCTGCCCATGCCGGTCATATCGGGCCAGCCGATCTCGGCGAGGAGCCTTGCCGCCTCCTCAAAGCTGCCGGAGGAGAGCATCTGCTCGAGCCGGTCGCGGCGGAGCATGCGGTTCTCCCGTGCTTTGAGCATTGAGGAGAGGAACAGATAATCTCTGTCCGAAACGTTTTTCTTTGCCATTTTCTTCCCGCCTTCCAACCGGATCAGTCAAAGAGGATGGCGGCAATCTCCGCATCCAGACTGTTCCGGCTCAGCGCAAGAAGCGTGTCAACGGTGCAGTTGACTTCCACGCTGCCCTCGCGGAGCTTGAGACCGCCGGAGAAGTCGCCGCTCTCGTCCGAGAGCGTGAGCTCGGCGGGGAGCCCCCGTTCGGTCAAAATCGCGTTCGCCCCGCGGACGATCTCCTCGCCCATGGAGCGGTCCTGACTGTTGATTACGATGCGTTCCCGCCCGGTAACGGCGGCGCGGCCCGCCTGGGAGGCGAGAAACGCCTTATAATCCTTCTCCGGCAGAGCAAGGAGCTTTTCCTTCGCTCTGTCGTAAGCGCATTCGAGGAGGCTCTGCTTGAGAGCGAGCGTATCCTTGCGGCTCTGGAGCTTTGCGGCGCGCTCAACGCGCTCGGCGCGGAGGCGGACTTCGGTATTGCCCTCGTTCATGCGCGCTTCATACGCCTCGTCCGCTTTTTTCTGGTAGCCGGCGCGGATCTCCTCCGCCGTTTTTTCGGCCTCGGCAATCACGGCGGCGGCGGCTTCGTCCGCCTCTGCCGTGATACGGGCCGTGATTTTTTCAATTCCGTTCATGGCGATACCGGTCCTTTCCGGATCAGGCGCCGAGGTGCAGGTTCAGCAGCATCAGGAAGGAGGCGAGCAGCGAGAGGATGGCGTAGAACTCCACCGTGATGCAGAGGATGATGCCCTTTGCCCAGTCGTCAGGGCGCTTGGCCATCAGGTTGACGGCGGTAGCGGCCACGCGGCCCTGCGCCGGAGCGGAGATCGCGGCGCCGGTAGCCATCGGGAGGCAGGCGCAGGCGACACGCAGACCGTCAACGACGGTCAGCTCGAGCGGATTGACGTTTCCGCCGAACACGCCCATCTGGAGCAGAGCGAAGAACCAGACGACGAGACCGTACAGGCCCTGGGTGCCGGGGATGACCTGAAGGATCAGGACTTTGCCGAAGTAAGAGGGATCTTCGCTGAGAAGGCCGGTGCCGGCCTCGCCGGCAAGGCCGCAGCCCTTTGCCGAACCGGCGCAGCAGAGACCGCACGCGAGGGACGCGCCCAGGAAACCGATGGCGAGACCGCCGAAGCTCTCAAAGAATGCACTAATCATTGTTTTACTCCTCCTTGATATCTACATATTTCGTTTGAATTTTCAATGGCCGGAAAGCCTTTCCGCCGTCCCGGTACCACTTGCCGAAGAATTCGAGGAACTGCAGACGCAGCGTATGAACGAAGCAGCCGATCAGGTTCAGCGCAAAGTTCAGCGCGTGGCCGATGCAGAACACGAGCACGAAAAGGATCGTGCCGCCCACCGTCATGCCGTTGGCGTTGCCGAGCGAGCCGAGCTGGTTAAACACGCTCGCGATAACGCTGCCGGCGAGCATCAGCGCCATCAGACGCGAGTATGAGAGCAGATCGCCCAGATATCCGGTCGCGCCGTTGTACACCGCACTGAAAATGCCGGTGATCTTTCCGAAGCCCTTGCCGGTGATGAGCTGGCCGAGCACAAGCATGCCGATGCCGATGAAAAGCACGATTTTTGTTCCGCCGGTCACCATGACGAGAATGCCCGCGATCATAACCCACCAGCACAGATCGTTGAGCAGCGCGTCCGCCCACTCGCCGTCCCTGATCTTGAGATACATTCCGATGCCGACGCCGAGCGCCAGATGGATCGCGCCGAGGCAGATCGCCGCGATGAGGACATACAGCGGGTTGTTGCCCTCGAGCAGATTGAGCGGCAGATCGATGGCGATGTCGGAGCCGATGTGGATCGTGCCGAGGTGGGGCACGATCGACCAGTCCTGCCCGAACCAGCCGCCGATGACGGAGACGACGTCTCCGAAGAAGCCGCCGGTCAAAAAGCCGATGATGAACGTGGAAATGCCGCATTCGATCAGCAGCCCCGCGGCGTTTTTCATGCCTCCCTTCGGCTTTGCCTTCCAGAGGAAGAGCAGTCCCGCGATCAGCAGGATCAGACCGTACGCCATATCCGCGAACATGATGCCGAAGAACAGCGCGAAAAACGGCATGACGAAGGGGTTGGGGTCGAGTCCGTTGTACGCCGGGAGAGAATACATCTCCGTGACCATGTTGTACGGACGGGTCAGCGCGTTGTTGCGCAGCTGGATGGGCACCTCCTCCGGATGCTCCGGATCGGGTTCCTCCGTTTCCCAGGCGCAGCAGTATTTCGACAGGGTCTCGCCGAGCTTTTTCTCCTCCGGCGCGGTGAGCCAGCCTTCAAAGTAGAAGGTGCTCTCCGACTGCAGGAGCTTTTCCGCCGTCTCTTCGCGCGCAATGCGCGTCGAGAGCGTGTCCGCGCCGAGCTGCAGCGCGTCGCGGTGCGGTGCGTAAGAGGCAAGCTCTTCGATCTTTTGGGCCGAGCGCGCCGTCAGCTCCTCGCTGCGGCGGAGCGCCTCGGCGCGGATCTGCTCCGGCGTGCCGGCGCCTTCCGGCAGAGAGATCGCCGAAAAGCCGAGCGGCCGAAGCGCCGCGGCAATTATCTCGCGGTTCTCCCGGCGGTAGAGCAGCGACACATACCGGCTGGTCTTGTCCCCGGAAACGAGATCAAAGCAGACCTCCTGTTCCGAGAGCGCGGCGTTCACTTCCTCCATGGGGACGGCGGCGGGAAGCGTGCCGAGCTGCATCTCGCAGCTTTGCGTCTCCATGCGTTCGAGCGGGACATTCAGCGCCGTCCACGGAGTCATGGCCTCCGCCGAGGCGCGTTCCCGGCTTGCGCGGGTGAGAAGGCTGCGCGCTTCCGCATCCAGCGAGAGGATCTCCCCCGCCAGAGCAAGATCGGCGCCCAAAGCGCTCTCGTCGAGCAGCCTGGCGCATTCGACCTCCGGCTTCGGCGTGAGCAAGCCCTTTTTGGCAGGGGCGTGCCTGTCCAGCAGCCGCAGCGCGTTGACGATCGTTGTCTGATCCGAGCGCTTCTGCCAGGCTTGTCCGCCGTCCGAACGCCGGAAGGCGGCAAGCTCCTCCCGGTCCGGCCGATTTGCCGGATCCGACCCCTCCACGCAGCCGAGAAGCATCAGCTCACGCAGCAGTTCTTCCTTCTGGGAATGAACGCCGATGAGCCGGAGCTTTTTCATGGCTACAATGCTCATTTATCCGTTCACGATCCTTTCCACGATCCGGTCCGCCGCCTCTTCCAGACGGTTCTCCGCAAGAGAACGCAGAGAGTCCATCTCCTTGCGGGCCGCTTCCCGGATCTTTTCACTTTCCGCAGCGCTCTTTTCCTCTGCGCTCTTCGCGAGAGTCCAGAGCTCCGCCGCAGCTCTTTCCGCGGCTTCTTTCACAGCGGCGTTCCCTTCTTTGTCGGCTTTCGCGGTGATCTCCTTCGCTTTCTGCGCCGCGTCCGCCTTTTTCCGGGCCGCTTCCTGTTCCGCCTGCTCTACGGCAAGAATTGCTTCCAGTGCCATTTTTGAAACACCTCCCGTCAAAGCCAAATTTTCTGACATCATAACTGTACACCTTTTTTTCATCAAATTCAAGTTATAATGTCGGTAAATTGTCATCCAAAAAATCATATGCGCAAGAATTTTTCCGTTTTAACCAAACAAAACATTCTGTGTTTGGGCATGTTGTATTTTATGCTTGCAAAATCGGAAAGAAACTATATAATATAATATTATATAATAAGTGAATTGTGTCCATCGAACGGACGCGAAAACGTCCCATTCTGCACCCATAAAAGGAGACTCCTTCATGGCAGACCGATATACCCGACATATGAACGACCGGCGGGAGGGCCGCCTGCTCTATACGCTCCCCGCCTATCACCGCATCCAGCCGTATATCCTCCGCCGCCGGAGCGACGCTGTCTGCTCTCTCTCGGACAGCGTGGAGGTCACCGGCGTGGAAAAGTGGCTGCGGGAAAAGCGCGCCGGCGGCTGGGCGAATCTCGGCTTTCTGCACCTGATCATCGCGGCCTACGTCCGCACGGTGTCCATGCGTCCGGGCGTCAACCGGTTCGTGTCCGGCCGGCGCATCTATGCCCGCAACGACATTGAGGTCGTCCTTCCCGTCAAGCGCAGCGCCTCCGTCACCGCGACGGAGACGAGCATCAAGGTCCGCTTCGCGCCGACCGACACGGTGTTCGACGTTTACCGCAAGCTCACCGAGGCCATGGACGAGGTCCGTGCCGACATTTCTCTCAGCGCGCCGGAAAAGCTCGCCGGCACGCTTATGCGCTTCCCCCGCATTCTGCTGCGCATAGCGATGAGCATTTTCCGTCTGATGGACTATTTTGACTGGCTGCCGCGCACATGGCTGGATGCCAGCCCGTTCCACGGCAGTGTGACGATGCTCGATCTCGGCAGCTTCGGCGTACCCCCCGCTCAAGCGCAGCTCGCCGATTTCGGCAACGTTCCCTGCGCCGTTTCGTTCGGCGCGCGGCGCAAGGCGCAGGAGGCCGACGGTACTCCCTCCGGCGTCGAGCGGCACTATGTCGATCTGCGCATCGCCTGCGACGAGCGCATCGCCGACAGCTATTATTTTGCCAGCGCTCTCAAATGCCTGAAATATTTCCTGCGCAATCCCGGCCTTCTGGAGCTTGCCCCGGAGTCTGTGGAGGAGGACGTGAACTGATTTTCCCCGGGCGGAAGATTTTCCGCCCGATTTCCCTCTTTTGCCGGTTTTTCCGCAAAAAACCGCATCGGGGGTCTTGCATTTTCCCTGGTTTGTGGCATAATATTATGTTAACAGCTCTGTCTCTATTTTTAACGGTACATAACGGGAGATACTCCATGAAACGAAAGATTCTTTCTTTGATCCTCTGCTGTGCGCTGCTGCTCTCTCTTTCCGCCTGCGGCAAGGCCGAGGCGCCGCAGCCGGCGGCGGACGCCGGAACGGAAACCGCGCCGGACAGCGCCCTTCCCGCCGCGGCCGAGGGGATTTCCTATGCCGACGCCTACACGCAGTACACCGCGATCTACGGCGCGCTGCTCAGCACCGTGCAGCAGCGGCTCGACGCACACGACGCCAGGCTTCAGGCCGCCTATCCGGACAGCTACTACATGAACTCCGACTATCTCCTGCTTGTATACGTCCCGTTCATGACGGCGTATCCGTCGCTCGGGCGGGAGCTGCGCGCCGACGATCTGGACGCGGCGCAGACGTCTCTTCGCGAAACCTTCCCCGACGCCGTGCTCACCTCGACCGCGCCGGGACGCTATGAGGCGGTCTACACCTATGTGGACAAAACCTCCGGCACGGAGATACAGCGCGACGGCCGGTGCCAGTGGGACTGCGACGGGCTGACCGGCGCAATCCGCGTCCGCGCGTATATTGACGGCGAGCTGACCGAGTTTACCGAGTTTGTCCCCCTCGGCGGCAGCCGGTATCTGCTCTATACGGCAACCGACAAGGCGATCGTTGAATACATCGAGGGCGAGATTACCGCGCTCTGGCACGCCCACCGCATCAGCGAACCGGCGCAGGGCCTGTTCCCCGGCGATATGCGGCTGATGCGTCTTGCCGAGCAGGACTTCTTCCCCGGCGAAGGTGCCTCCTTCCCCGGCACGGAGTGGATCACCGGCGACGCTGATGCGCAGTATGTCCTCACGCTGCAAGACGGCGAGATGGTCTATACCGGCAAGATCTCGCAGGATCTCGTCGATTCGAACGGCAACCGCACCGGCATCGTCTGGCAGAGCATTGCGCCGATCACGCTTCTTTCCTGAACGGATCCGGCCTTTCATCCGTCTACATACACGGACCCTTCTTTACGAAATACCTTTTAAATCTACCCGGCCCCCGCGCGGGGTCAACGGAGGGAGAATTTTGCCATGAAAAAACGTCTTCTTTCCCTGCTGCTGACCGTGTGTCTCGTTGCAGCGCTCGTCACCGGCCTTACCGGCACGGCGAACGCCGACGACGACAAGGTCGTGGGCTATCTCACGAGCTACACCCTCAAGGCGGGCGATACGATCTATGGCGTGTGTGAAGCGAAGAAGATCGACTTCAACGCCAATCTCGCCATGATCGGCAAGATCAACGGCATCACGAACTATAACTACATGATGCCCGGAAAGGTTCTCTGGCTGCCGACCAAGACCGCCACGACCTCGGAGGCGTACTATTCTCTGCTTTCCCACACGCTCGTTGCCGGGGAGACGCCCGCCGCGCTCTGCCAGAGCTACGGCATTGACTACAATGCCAACTACAAGCTGCTCGCCGCGCTCAACAACAACCTCAACGTGTTTATGGCCGGGCAGAAGTTCATCCTGCCGCTGTACGTAACGCCCGCCGGCGCCGCAACGCCGACGCCGGCGCCGGGCGGCGGCACCTCCGCCGCGCCGACCGCCACGCCCAAGCCGGGCACGACGCCCGCCCCGACGGCGAACATCCCCGCCGGCGATACGGTGAGCTATTACCTTGCGCAGCACACCTTGCAGTACGGCGAGACCGTTTCCGGTATTTGCGCCGCGCTCGGCGTGGACTTTTCCACGAACGACGCAACGATCCGCAAAATCAACGGCATCACCAACTATAACTATATGATGCCCGGAAAGGTCATCCTCATCCCGACGAAAACGGTCCCGGCCTCCGGCTCCTATTATAAAATCATGGCGCACAAGATCGTCTCCGGCGACACGCTCTACGCGCTCTGCGCCTCCTACGGTTTGGACTATTACGCCTATTCCAAGCTGATCTCCCTGCTCAACCCCAACACCGCCTATTATAATCTGCTCCCCGGCAACATTCTCTATATGCCGCAGTATATCACCGCCTCCACAACGGTGAAGCCCACCGCGACGCCTGCCCCGACGGCCTCCGCCGGAGCGACCGCCACCGCGGCGCCGGGCGCCACGCCTGCGCCGACGGCTACCGCCGGGACAACGGCCTCCGCCGCGCCGAGCTCCTCCGCTTCCGCCAAGCCCACGGCGACGCCCAACATTCCCGCCGAGGATACGCTCAGCTATCTCGTCATCCCGCACAAGATCCAGGCCGGCGACACCGTTACCGGTATCTGCGAGAAATACAAGGTGAATTTCGCCGAGAATGACGCGATGATCCAGCGTCTGAACCCCAGCGTGAGCTACAGCTATCTGCTTCCCGGAAACATCATTCTCATCCCCTCGACGACATATCCCGATTCCGGCCCGTATTACAAGATCATGGCGCATACGCTTGTCGCGGGCGACACGGTTTACGGTCTCTGCCTCACCTACGGTCTGAGCTATGAGAACAACATCACCTTCCTGCAGCGGCTGAACAACCGCGACAACCTCGCCACGTACTACGTCGGCCAGACGATTTACATGCCGCTCTACATTGCCGGCTGAGTCTCTCCGATATCCAAAAACAAATACCAAAAACCGCTGCGTCGGCGCATCTCTTCGGAATGCGTCGGCGCGGTTTTTTTCTTCCGGTCTGGAAGAAATGCATAAAGGACCCCGAGCGAAACTAGCAGATTATTACAAAGAAAACGAGGTAGGACAGAGTAACCTTCACCCGAGGGGAGGGTTTTTTATTCATGCAATCTTGACAAAAGATTTTCTTTCTGGCTTACTGATTATAGTGAAGCTGACCATTCTAGATAAGCAGCTGAGAAACCCAAAAGGAGAACGGCGTAGGAAGGAAATCTGCACGGCCATTTCCTGCCGGATGGCGGAAGCGGCTCGTCAGCAGACAGTGCTCCGGAGCATATGACGATATCCTCCGGAGACTGGATCATTACAAGGTTCCACCCCCCCGCAGCAGCGTACCCCCTTTCTTTCCCGATATTCGGGCGCACAACAAAGCACATCTCCGCATCCTGCTGCACAGCGAGTCCGTTATTCAAGGCGGCCGGCGGCGCGGAAAACGGGCAGCCGGCACAGACCACGCGCAACTTCAGGAGAACCATGTGTTTCAAGCAACGCAAAAAAGAAGGAGGCATTCTAACATGGGTAAAGGCAAATACACTCTGAGAAGTATCGTCGTCCGCTGCGTTGTCATTATGGTCGGCGTCTTCATCACTGCCTACGGCGCCGAAGCGTTTGTTCTGGCCAATCTGGGTTCTGACCCGGTCACCGCATTCGTTCAGGGGCTCAGCAAGGTGCTCCCCTTTGTAAAGGGCGACTTCGGCATGGCCATGAACGTATTCAATGTCATCTGCTTTGTGATCATCCTGATCGTGTACCGGAAGGGCATCGGTGTTGCCACCGTCCTGTACACCTTCACGCTGGGCACCTTCTGCTCCATGATGGAGCCCTGGATCATCGCTCTCATCGGCCCCACTCCCTCTATGGTCACCCGCGTCATTCTGGTCATCACCGGCACGCTGGCTCTGGGCGTTGGTCTGGGCGGTTATCAGGCGGCCGGCTACGGTGCCGGCCCCTCCGACGGCTTCAACCAGTTCATGGCCAAGACCCTGAAGATGAAGCTGAAGTGGTGGCGTATGATCTTCGACGCCATCATGGTGGTGGGCGCTCTGATCATGGGCGGCGTCATCCATGTGGCCACGCTGGTGGGTATGTTCTGCGTCGGCCCCGTTTTGGGTCCCGTGCTGAACAAGCTCTCGCCTCTGGTCAACAAGTGGGCAGGCAACGAAGACCTGGCCTACGAAGAAATCTGATATTCCCTGTCGGATCCAACCACAGCCCGGAGCGGCTGTCCGCTCCGGAGAAAAAATTTGCCCCTGCAAAAAATCGAAAAGTTTTAGAAAGGCGGTAATTTCCTATGGCTGAAACCATGAAGGGTTATGTGTTTAAAGACGTTAACGATCTTCGTCTGGAGGATCGTCCCATTCCTACCATTCAGGATCCCCGGGACGCCATCGTGAAGGTTGCTCTCTCCTCCATCTGCGCCAGTGACTTCCATATCAAGGTGGGCGCCGTGCCCTCCGCCAACAAGGACATCATTCTGGGTCATGAGTTTGCCGGTGAAGTGGTTGCCGTGGGCGATGCCTGCAAGAAAATCAAGGTGGGCGACCGCGTCGTCGCCAACGTGGAGACCTTCTGCGGCGAGTGCTTCTTCTGTGAGCGCGGCTATGTTAACAACTGCGTAGAGGGCGGCTGGTATCTGGGCCACAAGATTGACGGCTGCCAGACGGAGTATGTCCGCGTTCCCATCGCCGACAACGGTCTGGAGCTGATCCCCGATAATCTGACATACAAAGACGTTCTTGCCGTCAGCTGCGTGCTGCCCTCCGGCTACTTCGGCGCGGAGCTGGCTGAGATCAAGGAAGGGGACACCGTGGTGGTTCTCGGCTGCGGCCCCTGCGGCTATACTTCCATGATGAGCGCCCGGCTGTTCAAGCCCGCCCGAATCATCGCGGTGGACCGCCATGACGAGCGCGGCCAGTTCGCGCTGGATCACGGCTGGGCCGATGTGTTCATCAACTCCAAAAAGGAGGACGTAGAGGCCCGCGTCAAGGAGCTGACCGAAGGCCGCGGCGCCGACGCCGTGATTGAGGCCGCCGGTAAGGACGGCACTTTCCAGCTGGCCTGGAAAATCGCCCGCCCCAATGCGGTCATCTCCCTCCTTGCCATGTACGAGGAAGACCAGGTCCTGCCCCTGCCCAGCATGTACGGCAAGAACCTCACCTGGAAATCCGGCGGCGTGGACGCCTGCAAGGATGCCTATCTGGTGCAGCTGATCTCCGAAGGAAAGCTGGATCCCACGCCGCTGTTCAATAAGGAATACACCCTCAACGAGATCGCACAGGTCTATGAGGACTTCGCAGTCAAACGCGACGGTTTGATCAAGCCGGTCATCAAGCCCTACGAATACTGATCTCCTTCCCTCTCCCTTCCCGAGCTTCTCCGCACATCTCCGCGGGGGCCCGCCGAAAAGCGAGCCCCCGGTCTGTCAAAAAATGAACCGAACCAGTAAAAACGGACAATAGACAAAAGACCCTCTATGTAGGAAAATAGAAGTACTACATAGGGGGTATTGCTATGCCAAGAAAATAC
>OLSB01002761.1_pt1 | contig 13899 bp, 10 predicted proteins | sample 1672071 | NCBI WGS metagenome assembly OLSB01 (sample SAMEA3136642, study PRJEB25190) | human gut metagenome | biome: human gut; feature: human-associated habitat; material: faeces | place: Austria | collected 2013 | reverse complement strand
AAGATAGCATAAATTTTTTGTAGGAAAACTTTTTACTAAAATCATGAATCTATTTTTATTTCATGACTTTTGAGATTTCCTAATTTGATTTATATTTTTATCTTTATTTTTCTATATTTTAAGGTTCACTTAATAAACCTTTTTATAGGCATTTTTAAAATATCACATATTCACTTATATTTCAATACTTACACAGCTTTTCCATACCAAATATTTTTTAATTCATAATATAATTCGTCTCTAGCTCCTGCTAATGTTGGGATTGATACTCCTGTTGTTCCAAATAATTTTTTCTGTGCTTTATTTTTTATTCTTTTTTCTAATGCTTCAATTTTTTTATTTCTTTTTTCTTTTGTTGATATATCTATTATCTTTTGGTAAATATTCCCACCGTTTTGTGTAAACGCTCTTAACTGGCTCATCTCATCTATTCCTTCTTCGCACCATACTTTTGCATCTGTACTCATTCTCTCTGATAGTGTATGATGCACTTGACCCTCTTGGCAACATCCTGTTAATTTATCTTTATACTTATCATGTGCTTCTATTCCAGACCATTGATTCATTAAATATGTTTTTGTATTTTCTATTTTCTTTAATCTATTATTTAATCTTTTTGTATTTCTTCCTAGCTGTTCATCTTCTTTTATTTCTTGTTTTATTTTCTTTATTGCTTCTTTCATTATATTTTCTGTACTTATTGGATCGTATTGGTCGATTGCCTCTTGTAATTTGCTTTTCAAATATTCATCATAATTTAAGTGATTGATATATTTTTCTAAATGAAATAAATCTAATACAAATACTGCTTTATCTATCCATTCAACTCCTGCCTTGATATATGATGCTCCATCTCCCATTATAAAGATATTTTCTATTTCATCTTTCTTATATGTGCAATCTATGTAATATGCTACATCTTCCCATAATTTCTGATTATCTTTATATAGCCCTGAAAATGTGAATTTATCTACTAATTCTTTTCTTACTTGTTGTACTTCATCTATTCTATCTGGCTTTGTTAAAATTCTTTTTCTTGTATATATGGTTACTATTTTTGATATCGTACAACCTTTTTTATTTCTTTCTTTTATATGGTCTTCATCTACTTGAATGTAAATGTATTTTGCCTTGATTTTATCTTCTTCTTTTCGTTCTTCAATTTCCATATCCCACTCGTTTTTTCTTACATTTCTCATTACTGTTGTTGCACTTATTTCAAGTCCTGGTACTACCATTTTCCCTGATTTGTTATATGATTGGTCATTTGCTCTTTCGATTACTTCTGATTTTACTTTTTTATCTATTCTTTCGCCTTTGTCTATTCCAAGTACTGCATCTGTTAAATAAACATATTCTCCTGTTTCTTTATCTTGATAATATCTTCTTTCAAATTTGGCTTTTCCATTTTTTGTTATTAAACTTTTTTCTTGAAATCTTACTGGCTCATATTGTTTTTTCTTTTTGTTATCTTCAAATATTATTTCATCCAATTGTTTGGCTATTTCTGAAAATAATTCTTTTCCTAAAACATCTGTAAACTCTTTTATTGCAACCGTTAAAGAACTTACATCTTCTCCTGATAATACTTTTTTTAATCCTTCTTTTAATATTTTGTTGTTTTTCTCATAAATCTTTTGTATAATTGAATACATAAGAGATACCTCCTTTTTAAATATTTTTTGTGGTAAAAATATTCTATCAAATCGGTATCTCTTATTCAATTTTTTTCTTAATTTTTCCTACTAAAAGTTTATACTAACAAAGCAAGAAGTAAGCTACCAAAACGAAATAAAAATAAATAAAAGAGTTTGGTTTAAAATAAATTTTATTTAGAAAAGTAATTTACAGTTATTAATAAAAAGTTTATAAATTAATATTGCTAATTGGTAGAAAAAAAGTATTGAATATGATATAGTATTTATGTAGTTTTTAAAAGCAAGCTTTAGAAAGTACAAATCTTCAATATAATTTTAAGAAGCTAAACTTTTCAAAAAAATAAATAAAGTGATAGGAGGATAATATTGCAAAATGAAGGGAAAACATGCAGCTACGAAAAAAAAGAAGAGTAAAATAGTTATTTTAGTACAAATAATATTTATTGTAATGCTAGTTGTTTCTGCAACAGAAATAATTAAATGGTTTATAGATAACAAAAAAAATAAAGATATAATGAAAAGCATTTCCGAATCGGTTACTGTCCTCAAAGATAATGAAAATGAATATAATAATGCAAAATATGAAATAGATTTTAATAAACTAAAACAAATAAATAGCGACACAGTAGCTTGGATTAAAGTAAATAATACAAACATACAATGTCCAATAGTAAAAACAAATAACAATGATTATTATCTAACTCACAATTTCGAAAAAGAGGTTAATAAAGCGGGTTGGGTATTTATGGATTATAAAAATAGGCTAGACGGAACAGATAAGAACATAGTTGTGTATGGGCACAATATGAGAAATGGCTCAATGTTTGGAAGTTTATTAAATATATTAACACCAGAGTGGCAAAATAATAATGATAACATGTATATAACGTTAGTAACGGAAAATGAATGTGCCAAATATCAAGTTTTTTCTGTATATCAAATAGAAAATGAAGAATACTATATAAAAACGTATTTTGAAGAAGATGAATTTGAAGATTTTGTAAATGAAGTGACAAAAAGAAGTCAAAAAAATTATAATGTAAACGTTACTAATGATGATGAATTATTAACTTTATCGACATGTGGAAATAACACTAAATATAGAGTAGTTCTACATGCTAAAAAAATACAATAAAAATGAAACTAAAAATTAATAAATAAGAATACAAAAGAATGCAATAAAAATGTAATAAAAAAATAACAAAAATGTAATATACGACAAAATCCATAAGAGAGTAGAGGATTAAGCATAAATAAAAATACAAGCTATTGCAAAATTTTAGTATAATGATATACTAAATGTAAATGTAAATAAACATTTAAAAATATATGAGAAAGGAGAAAATCGTATAAATTGCGATAAAAGAAACATGAAAAAAAGTAAAATTTTAGGGCTAATCACAATGATTGTGGTTGTTGTAGCACTATTAGTTCCGGGTGCTGCGAAAGCTACAGATGTAACACAAAATATAACATTAAGCAATGATGTTACAGATGGACTTGTTATTAAGGCAGGGTCAACAGTAACTCTTAACTTAAATGGAAAAAATGTTACAAATACAAATGGAGAAGACACAATTAAAATTGAAGAAGGAGCAACTCTTACAATTATAGGAGAAGGAACAGTTACAAATGATACACATGGAAAAGCGGTAGTTTGTAATGAGGGAACACTTACAATTGAAAATGGAACATTTACTCGTCGCGAAAGTCAAAATAAAGCATATTATACAATAGTTAATCACGGAAATATGACGATTAATGGAGGAACTATAAGAATATCATCAGATGAAAGAGGAAGTTGGAATTCGTCTGTAATTGATAATGGATGGCAATTTAGTGAAAAAAATACAACAGGAAAAAAAGCTACATTAACAATTAATGGCGGAACAATAGAAATACCTGAAAACAACGACAAATACACAAAAAATGATAGTTATGGTGTCTTAATAGTAAATGGCGGAACTTTTAATACAAATAAAAATTCATCAGCAATTATTTGTAATGCAGCTGATGATGCAGTTTCAACAATTAACGGAGGTGTGTTCAACCAAAAGAACAAAAACGAGCCAATATGGGTATACAAGGGTAAGACTAGCGTTTTAGGAGGAACATATAATATACCAAAAGATTCAAAAGGAATATCGGATCCAGAAATTAGCAAATTATTACCAAGTCAAACAGAGACAACAGAAAAAGTAGAAGTATTTAATGCTTTAGATGAAAATGGCAATGAAACAGATAACAAAGTTATAGCCAAAGAAAGTGACTTAAAGGAAAAAATTGAAACAAATGCAATAGACAAAGAAGCTGTTTCAATAGAAGAAACTGAAATTATTGAAAAAGCTGTAAAAGAGAAATTAAAAGAAAATTATACAATAGCTGGATATTATGATATTAATCTATTTAAAACAATAAATAATAAAATTAAAGTACAAAAAATAGATGAAAGTTCAAGATTAATGCAAATCACAGTTGATATCCCACAGACAATTGAAAAAGTTAAAGAGGGATATAAGAGAGCTTATTATATAGTTCGTGTGCATAATGGAGAAGCAACAATGCTAGATGTTACTGAAAATGATGATGGAACAATATCATTTGAAACAGACAAATTTTCAACTTATTCATTAGCTTATGTTGATACATTAATAAATGGACAAGGAGATAATGAGAATAATACAGGAGACAACTCACAAGAAAATAACAACGAAGAAAACAATGTTACAGGAAATAAAACAGGAGATAAAACTACAGCTAAAAACCCAAATACAGGAGATACAATAGTATTATTTGTTACAATATTTGTAATAGCATTAGCTGGAACTTTAGTAACATTTAAAATAAACTCAAAAAACAACTCGAATAAAAAACATTAATAATTATATTGTAAAAAATTAATATAATATATAGAATAATTTCTATGTAAAATAAACCTTCTTATGATAAAATGTCGTAAGAAGGTTTTTGTATAAAAAAACAAAATTTTAGGATAAAAATATGGAAAAGAAAATCAATATATCATCTAAAATTAGGAGGAAATCTTGCAAATGACATTTAGATATAATATAATTTTGTATTAGATAATAATTAAAAAGGAGTTTTTAAATGAGTAGTAATAGATTATTAATAATAGATGGAAATAGTATAATGAATAGAGCCTTTTATGGAATAATGAATACAAAATCTCTTATGTCTGCAAATGGAGTATATACAAATGCAATATATGGATTTTTAGCAATACTATTCAAAGAATTAGAAGATCTTAATCCTGAATATATAGCAGTTGCTTTTGATTTAAAAGCTCCAACACATAGACACATAATGTATAAAGAATATAAAGGAACAAGGCATGCAATGCCAGAAGAATTAGCACAACAGATGCCAATTATAAAAGAAATATTGAATGATATGAACATTACAATTATTGAAAAAGAAGGGTTTGAAGCAGACGATATAATTGGAACGGTTTCAAAATTGGCTGAAAAAGAAGGACATGTTGTAACAATACTTTCAGGAGATAGAGATAATTTTCAACTTGCAAGTAACAATATTACAATAAGAATACCAAGAACGAAAATGGGAAAAACAGAGACAGAAGATTATAATGAAGATAAAATAAAAGAAGAATATGGAATAACCCCAATTCAATTAATACAAGTAAAAGGACTTATGGGGGATACTTCAGACAATATTCCGGGAGTGCCAGGAGTAGGAGAAAAAACAGCATTAAAATTAATTAAAGAATATGAAAATATAGATAAACTATACAAAAATTTAGAGAATGGAAATTCTGATATAAAAGGAGCTTTAAAACAAAAACTAGAAAACAATAAGGAACTAGCATTACTTTCAAGGACACTTGGAACAATACTACTAGATGCTCCAATAGGAATAAATATAGAAGATTTAAAAACAAAAGAATGGAATAAAGATGCAGTAGCTAACAAGTTTAAAGAATTAAGATTTAATAGATTTATAGAAAGATTTGACTTAAATAAATTAAGCACAGTAGGTAAAGAAAAAAAATTAGAAGATTTATTTAAAATAAAAGAATTAAATCTTAACAAAAAAGAGGATTTAGATAGACTTGATAAAGAAATAAAAAATATTTATAATACAAAAGAATTTATATATTATTTAGAAAAAGAAGAAATATTAAATAATAATGCAGAATTAAACATTATAAACAAGAGAGAAAAATCTATAACATTTTATAATAAAAATACAAATACAATTTTTTATATCCCAAACTTTAATTTAGAAAAAGAAAACAAATTAGCTCTAATATTTAACGAGCCAGAAATCGAAAAGAATGGCTATAAAGTAAAGTCAGACATTATCATACTTAAAGAATTAGGAAAAGAATATAATAATATTAAATTTGATACAGAAATAGCTGGATATAATTTGAATCCAACAGCTAAAAACACTTTGGAGGAAATGGCAAAAATATATTTAGATTTAGATATAGAAGAATATCTTGAAGATGAACTAAAAGGAAAAGATAAAGAACAAAATAATGCTCAAATGAATTTATTCGATATACAAGAGAAAAACAATGCAGAAGTAAATCAAAGAGAAAAATATGAAAATGCCTTTTATTGTTATATAATTTCAAAATTGAAGGAAATAACGACAAAGAAACTAACAGAAGCAGGAACTATATCATTATTTAATAATATAGAGATGCCATTAGTTCAAGTTCTTGCAGATATGCAATACAATGGAATGTATGTAGATAAGCAAGAATTAAGGAATTTTGGAGATGAACTAAAAAAACAGCTACAAGAATTAACAACATCAATTTATCAACTTGCTGGTGAAGAATTTAATATTAATTCGCATCAACAATTAGGAAAAATCCTATTTGAAAAATTGAAATTGCCAGTATATAAAAAGACAAAAAATGGATATACAACTGATGTAGAAGTTTTAGAAAAACTAAAATCACAACATCCTATAATAGAGAAAATATTGGAATACAGAACATTGATGAAATTAAATTCAACTTATGTAGAAGGGTTGATTCCATATATAAATAAAAAAACAAATAGAATCCATTCAAGTTTTCACCAAACGATAACTGCGACTGGGAGAATAAGCAGTACAGAACCAAACCTTCAAAATATTCCAACTAGACAAGAACTTGGAAGACAAATTAGAAAAGCATTTAAACCAGCGGAGGGAAAAGTTTATATAGATGCAGATTATTCACAAATCGAATTAAGGGTTTTAGCACATATATCTGAAGATGAGAATATGATACAAGCATTTAACAATGGAGAAGATATACACAAACAAGCAGCATCTAAAGTATTTAACATACCAATAGAAGAAGTAACAAAAGAACAAAGATCTTCTGCAAAAGCTGTAAACTTTGGTATAGTATATGGAATAAGTGATTTTGGATTGGCAAATCAATTAGGAGTATCAAATAAAAAAGCTAAAGAATATATAGAACAATATCTTAATAAATATAACGGCATAAAACAATTTATGGACAATATAGTAGAAAGTGCTAAAGAAAAAGGGTATGTAGAAACATTATTTGGTAGAAGAAGATATATTCCAGAGATAAAATCTAATAATTACATGGTAAGACAATTTGGAAATAGAGTAGCTATGAACACACCTATACAGGGAACTGCAGCCGATATTATGAAAATTGCAATGATAAATGTATATAAAACATTGAAAGAAAATAAAATTAATGCTAAAATAGTATTGCAAATACATGATGAACTATTATTAGAAGTTAGTAATGAAGATAAAGAAAAAGCAAAAGATATACTAAAGAATTGCATGGAGAACGCAATAAAATTGGTAGTACCATTAGAAGTAGAAATATCTTATGGAAATAGTTGGTATGAAGTAAAATAATACTAGCTAATATGTAAATGCAATAATCTACTTAAGGAGAATTAACATTGAAGAAGAACTACAAAATTATTATTGGTATAGTTATAATTATTTTAATATTATTTGTAATATACAAAGCTTTTAATATTAAAAATAAAGTATTACAGATTCTATATCCAAAAAAATATATGGAATTTGTAGAAGAATATTCTAACATTTATAATGTAGATCCTTTATTTATATTATCTATAATAAAAGCTGAAAGTAATTTTAATAAAGATGCTAAATCATCAAGTGGGGCTAAAGGACTTATGCAATTAATGGATGCGACTGCAGAAGAAATAGCAGAAAAAATAAATGAACCATTAATAGAAAAAGAGAGTTTATTTGAACCACAAAAAAACATTATGATTGGAACAAAGTATTATTCAGACTTACTAAAAATGTATAATGGAAATATTCTTTTAGCATTAACTGCTTATAATGCAGGAATAGGTAATGTAAATAATTGGATAGAAAAAGGTATAATAAAAGAAGATGGAAGTGATATAGAAAACATTCCTTATAAAGAAACAAGTATGTATGTTAGAAAAATAATAAGAAATTATAAAATATATAAACAAATTTATAATGAATAAACAAATGAATAATATGAAAGGAAACTTTTGATATGAAAACTAAAAAGGTTAGTATTAGTGTATTTCAATTATTTATAGCAATATTAATTGTTGGAATAATTATAACACTTATAGTAGTTTTAAATAAATCTAATAAGTTTGAAATTTCGCATGTTAAACTAGAAAATTTTGAGGGAAGCGGAACTATAGAAGATCCATATAAGATAGAAACAATAGAAGATTTAGTAAAACTTTCTTTAAATGTTGAAAGAGGAGAATCTTATAAAGATAAGTATTTTTCAATACTTAATAAACTTGATTTCCAGAATGAGCAATCATATAAAGATGCAAATTCAAAAACTTTTGGAGACATTAACAAAGACGGAAAAGTTGATACAATAAAAAATGAATTAACAAATGGATTAGGGTTTGCTCCTATCGGAGGTAAAAAGAAAAAAGACACTACAGAAGTTACTTGCTTTGAAGGAACCTTTAACGGAAATGACAACACAATAAAGAATTTGCTAATAGACATTTCCAAAACAGATTTGTATGATTATGCTGGGTTATTTGCTTATAATAAAGGAACAATAACAAATCTAAAAATAACAGGAAAAATCATTGCAAATAAAGATATAGAAAATAAAACAATTTGCACAGCAATGTTAGTAGGCAAAAATGAAGGTGAAATTAAGGTTTGTAAAACAGAAGGAGAAATAAATGTAATAATGAATAAAGAAAATTCTTCTGCAAAAGTAGCTGGAATTGCTGGAGAAAACACAGGAAAGATTACAGATTCTTCTAATAATGCAAATATAATATCTAATCAATTAAAAGCGGGAATTGTAGCAAATAATATATCAAATGAGAATATTAAAAGTAGTGGAATTATTACAAATTGTACAAATATAGGACAAATAAAGGAAGAAACTAATACAAACTATTACACAGCAGGTATTGTAGCAAAGAATCAAAAAGGTAACATCACAACATGTAATAATGAAGGAAGAATACAAGGACAACTAACAGCAGGCATTGTTGGAAATTCTATAGAAGGAAATATTATAGCTTGCCAAAATACAGCAGAAATAAAAAATATAGAAGATACTTCTTCAAGTAACAGTATAGTAGCGGGAATTGTAGCAATATTAGATAATGCAAACATGGAAAATTGCAAAAATGCAGGCAATGTTATAGGAAGTACAACCATAGGAGGACTAGCGGGCAAAAATGAAGGAACAATTTCGCAATGTGAAAACAAAGGAGATATTTCTAAAGTCACTGTGGATACAACAAATGAAGCCTATGTTGGAGGACTAACGGGAAAAAATAATGAAACCGCAAAAATAATTAACTCTAAAAATTATGGAAAAATAACTGCAGTAAAAAGTGATATTGTTAATTTAGGTGGAATAAGTGGAACCGTTTGTAGTCCTATTACAATAGAAACTTGTGAAAATAGAGGAAATTTAAATGGTGTAGGAAAGATAATAACTCCAAATGAGGATTTAACAATAAATTGTATATCTTGTACTAATAGTGCAGGAGGTACAGCTTTAAATTCTGATATTGGAGAATTAAATATAGGAATTATATATGGAAGGCTTGAAAATGTGCCAGAACAAACACAAGAAAATCAACAATAATAAATAGAATTAGGAGGTTAAATAAATATGTCAATATTAGTAACAGGAGGAGCTGGCTATATAGGAAGTCATACAGTTGTAGAATTATTAAATGAAGGAAAAGATGTAGTAATAATAGATGATTTCTCTAATAGTAAACCAACAGCACTAGAAGCAATAAGAAAAATAACAGGAAAAGATTTTAAATTTTATGAAATGAATTATTTAGATAGAGAAAAATTAGAGAAAGTTTTTGAAGAAAACAAAATAGATGCAGTATTAAACTTTGCAGGATTTAAGGCTGTTGGAGAATCTGTACAAAAGCCTTTAGAATATTATCACAATAATGTTTCTGGGTGCATTGTATTGCTAGAAACAATGGCTAAATATAATGTTAAAAAATTTGTATTTAGTTCATCAGCAACAGTTTATGGTGAACCAGAAACAATTCCTATAACAGAAGAATGCAAAACAGGCGGTACTACAAATCCTTATGGAACAAGTAAATTATTTATAGAACAAATATTAAAAGACTTGTACAAATCAGACAATAGTTGGGATATATGTATATTAAGATACTTTAATCCAGTTGGTTCACACGAAAGTGGCTTACTAGGAGAAGAACCACAAGGAATACCAAATAACTTAATGCCTTATGTAGTAAGAGTTGCATCAGGACAATTGAAAGAATTATCTGTATTTGGTAATGACTATGATACACCAGATGGAACAGGTGTAAGAGATTATATACATGTAGTAGATTTAGCAAAAGGACATTTATATGCATTAAACAAGCTAGAAAAAGAAGGAAAAGGACTATATATATATAATCTAGGAACAGGAACAGGCTATAGTGTATTAGATATGGTAAAATCTTTTGAAGAAACAACAGGTAAAAAAGTACCATATAAGATTACAGCAAGAAGACCTGGAGATATAGCAACCTGCTATTCAGATCCAACAAAAGCTAAAAACGAATTAGGGTGGGAAGCACATAAAGGAATAAAAGAAATGTGTAAAGACTCTTGGAATTACATACAAAAGAACAAATAAAAATATAGTAGCGTTTTTTGTAAAAAGGAGTTGGAGCTTATATGAGAAGTCAAATGTTAACATCTAGATATGGAGGAGAATTAATAAGTTACAAATTAGATGGAATAGAGAAAATACATGAAGGAAAAGAATGTGTAGATGCAAATGGAAGAATATATTGGAAAAGACACTTTCCAGTACTATTCCCTATAGTAGGAAAACTAAAACAAAATAAAACAATAATAAATGGAAGAACGTTTGAAATGTCTCAACATGGTTTTGCAAGAGATTTAGACTTTGAACCAATAACAAAATTAGACAATTTTCATTCCTATGTATTAAGAAGTAATCCTAGCACACTTGTAAAATATCCATTTGAATTTTCTTTATATATAACATATAGAACAGATGAAAATAAGCTGACAACTATATATAAAGTAATAAATGAGGGTGACAACAATATGCCATTTGGAATAGGTGGCCATCCAGCATTTAAAATAGATCAACAAGATTTACTAAATAATGAATATTATTTGGAATTTGAAGAAGATGAAGAAAAAATACATTTTCTATATTTAGTAGATGGACTTGTTGGCACAGAATATGCAAAAAATATAATGACAGATTTAAGAAGAATACCAATAACAAAAGATAGCTTCAAAAATGATGCCATTATAATGAAAGGACTTACATCACATAAAATAAGTCTAAAGAAAAAATCAGGAAACAAGACATTACTAACAATGGATTTTGAAGGATTTCCTTATTTGGCTGTATGGTCAAAACCTGGAGCACCATTTATATGTATTGAACCCTGGCAAACAACCGCAGATACAGTAAAATCAACAGGTGTATTTGCACATAAAACAGATATTATAACTCTTGCTCCAAAAAAAGAGTTTGAATGTAAATTTACAGTAGAGTTTTTTAATTAAAAGAAGAGGATGTTGATGATGACAAAAATAATGTTAATATTATTTGGAACAATTATTATAGCAATAGGGGTAGTACTTTTATATGATGCTAGAAAAATTGCAATAAAAAGATTTAGTTCTGAAGAAACAAATAGTACAACAAAAATATTAAAAATATCTGGAATAGTAATTTCTATAATAGGATTAATTTTAATAAGTATGATATAAAAAAATTAATGGTTGGGATGGTGTGATTCGAACACACGCATATCGGAGTCAGAGTCCGAGGCCTTACCGCTTGGCGACATCCCAATATGTATAACAATAATATAATAGCACAAATAAAATTAAAAATCTAGTCTTTAGATAAATATTTAGTATAAAGGAGAAAAATTATGGTAGAAAACATGGAAAAAATAGTTACACTTTGTAAAAATAGAGGATATATATATCCCGGTTCAGAAATTTATGGAGGTTTAGCAAATTCTTGGGATTATGGACCTCTAGGAACAGAACTAAAAAATAATATTAAGGCCGCATGGAGAAAGAAATTTATTCAAGAAAATAAATATAATGTAGGGCTAGATGCTGCTATATTAATGAATCCAGAAACATGGGTAGCAACAGGACACGTAGCAGGCTTTAGTGATCCATTAATAGATTGTAAAGATTGTAAAACTAGACATAGAGCAGACAAATTAATAGAAGAATGGTCTCATGAACATGGAAAAGATATTGTCGCAGATGGTTGGACAGATGAAGAATTATTAAAATATATAGAAGATAATAAAATTCCATGTCCTAATTGTGGAAAAACAAACTTTACAAATATCAGAAAATTTAATTTAATGTATAAAACATTTCAAGGAGTTACTGAAGACTCAAGTTCTCAAATATATTTAAGACCAGAAACAGCGCAAGGTATATTTGTTAACTTTAAAAATGTAGCTCGTACAACAAGAAAAAAATTACCAATGGGTATAGCACAAATAGGAAAAGCTTTTAGAAATGAAATTACACCAGGAAACTTTACTTTTAGAACTCGTGAATTTGAACAAATGGAATTAGAATTTTTCTGCAAACCAGGTACAGATTTAGAGTGGTTTAAATATTGGAAAGAATATTGCAAAAATTTCTTATTAAGCTTAGGAATAAAAGAAAATAATATTAGACTTCGTGACCATAGCAAAGAAGAACTTGTATTTTATAGTAAAGCAACAACAGATATAGAATTTGCATTTCCATTTGGATGGGGTGAATTATGGGGAATTGCAGATAGAACAGATTATGATTTATCTAGACACATGGAACATTCAAAACAAGACTTATCATATCAGGATCCAGAAACAAACGAAAAAATAATACCATATGTAATAGAGCCATCTCTAGGATGCGATAGAGTTGCTTTAGCATTTTTATGTGATGCTTATGAAGAAGAAGATCTAGGAGAAGGAGACTTAAGAGTTGTGCTTCATTTACACCCAGCATTAGCACCTTTTAAAGTAGCTGTATTACCACTTTCTAAAAAGTTATCGGATAAATCTCAAGAAATTTATGATATGCTTTCTAAAAACTTTATGTGTGATTATGATGAAGCAGGAAGTATAGGAAAAAGATACAGAAGAGAAGATGAAATAGGTACTCCATATTGTGTAACAGTAGATTTTGACACACTAGATGATAATAAAGTTACTATAAGAGATAGAGATACTATGGAGCAAGAAAGAGTTGCAATATCAGACCTTAAAGAATGGTTAGAAAAGAAAATAGCTTTTTAATATAAGAGCAAATTAGACGACACTTTATTAAAAAATACATAAATAACATTGGCAAAAATAAGATTAATGGATTTGCATAGATAAGATAAATGGGGGGTAAACAAATGAGACAAAGTGAAAATTTAAAAAGCAAATTAAAGAATAATAAGGCAATAACTCTAATAGCACTAGTAGTAACAATAGTAGTTCTGCTAATATTATCAGGAATAAGCATTAATCTAGCAGTAGGAAATGATGGACTAATAAAAAAAGCGAAAGATACAAAAGATGAGACAAGATATTCGGTAATAAAAAAAGAAGTAGAATTGTGGAAAGCAGATAAAAGTCTAGCAGAATCAATGGGAGGAAACAGAGAGAGTTTAAATGACTTTATTACAAGATTAAAATTAAAAGACAACGAACAAGAAAATGTA
>OLSB01002759.1_pt1 | contig 13917 bp, 12 predicted proteins | sample 1672071 | NCBI WGS metagenome assembly OLSB01 (sample SAMEA3136642, study PRJEB25190) | human gut metagenome | biome: human gut; feature: human-associated habitat; material: faeces | place: Austria | collected 2013 | reverse complement strand
CTCCTGCCATCTTAGCAATCTCATCAACTCTGGCTCCCGCCAGTCCCTTATTGGCAAAAATCTCTTCCGCTGCCTCAAGAATTTTCTTTCTTGTTATATCGCCTTTTGTCATTACATAATTCCTCTCAAGTATTAAAATCTGATGCTTACTTCACCGCTTGACAGGGCAAATTTCTCCCCGTTTTCATCTTTTACTATGAGTCTGAACTCATCATCTATGCCAACAACCTCAACAGCACATCTGTTGTCACCTTTAACGGCATAAACTTTTTTACCGATTATAAAAGAATGCTTTCTGTATTCATCGGCAAAATCTGCCGTTTCAAGTGTAGAATATATATCGGCAAATTCTTCCAAAATTGCATAGAGAAGCTTTTTTCTGAAATCTTCCGAAGGTTTTTCTTTCAAAATGCACCCCGCAATATCGCGAAGTTCATCAGGAAACTCACTGCTGTATATATTTACTCCAATACCCAAGACCACAAAAGAAAGTTCACTCTCATTTTTGGACGCACCTTCGGCAAGAATTCCGCACACCTTTTTCCCGTCCGAAAAAATGTCATTAACCCATTTTATATCCGCCGATATCCCGGCTGTTTTTTGAATTGCCCGACATACGGCAACCGCTGCCGCAGCTGTAATATAAAGCGTTTTTGAAGGAGAAATATCCGGCTTTAAAAGCAGCGAAAAATAAAGTCCGCTGTCAGGTGAATAAAAACTCCTTCCGAGTCTTCCCCTGCCTTCACTCTGACTGTCTGCCCAAATGACCAGCCCCTCATTTTCGCCGTGTTTCGCGCGGCTTTTGAGAAGCGTATTTGTTGAATCAACATTATCATAATGTTCTATTCTGTAAATAAGCTTTTCCATAAAAATCTTCGCTCCGTTCGAAAATTATATACATCTGTCTATATTACGCATTTTATCAAGCCTCAAAAGAAGCTTGTCAATTTTTTGTTTTTCTTCGCCGTCTTTAATTCTTCTGCCGGAATAATAATATTCTACGTTACCGCCGTTATTTTCAAGCAGATTCCTTTCCGAAAGAATATTCCTAAGATGTTTAACCGTCCCCGCACTGCCTTCAATAAATTCAGTGCCGGGCGGAAAAATCTTTGCATATGTATCTTTAAAATAATTAAAATGAGTACAGCCCAAAACCAATTCCGAATAATCCGAAAGATTATACCCTTCAAGTTCTTTTTTTAAATAAGCTTCAACCGCCGGAGAATCAAATTCTCCGTTCTCGGCAAAAGTTACAAGACCTGAAATCGGGTGAATGTCCACTTTGTTTTCGGTGTCTACGGCACATATTAAGTTTTTGAGCTTTGCTTCACGCGTTGTAAGAGGTGTTGCTATAACAAGAACACGTCCTCCGCCTTTATGTTCTACCGCCGGTTTTACGGCAGGCTCCATGCCGAGTATCGGAATTCTGTATTTTTCACGCAGGTATCCTATTGCAACGCTTGTTGCAGTATTGCATGCCACAACAATTGCTTTCACATCATGTGCCGTCAGAAACTGCACAGCATTATCAGCAAACTTTATGATTTGTTCCTTTGTCTTTGTGCCGTACGGGACATGGTCTACATCAGCATAATAAATATAATCTTCATTCGGAAGAATTGTTAAGGCACGGTTTAAAACCGCAAGCCCCCCTATCCCGCTGTCAAAAAAACCTATTTTCATTTAATAGCGCCCTCTTTCATCTTTTCAAAAGCAGCTTTTACATCCCCAAGCATATAAAGTGAGCCAAATGCCAAAATACAGTCACATTCACTGTCCGAAAGAGCAAGTTTTACGGCATCTTCGATGCTTGGAGATATACATACATCGGAATTATATTTAATAATGCAATCAGCAAGCTTCTGCTCGGGAAGTGCCCGAGGAGAAGGGACTCTGCATACTGCAATTTTGTGCGCCAAAGGGGCAACCAAAGACATACATTTATCATATTCCTTATCTGCAAGCATACCGGTAATGAAAAATATTTTTCTCCCTTTTAAACATGTTTCAATTGCTTTTTTCAGTGCTTCAACTGCGGAAAAATTATGCGCTCCGTCTATTATAAAAAGCGGCTTTTCGGAAATTTTTTCAAAGCGGCCGCTCCATTTAACATCTGCAACACCCTGTTTTATAGAGTCTTCTGTTATAGAAAACCCCTTTTTTTGCAGCAGCTTAGCAGCACATACGGCAGTTGAAATATTAAATGTCATGTGTGCGCCGATAAGTGTGGTAAAGTATTTTTCACCATCAACCGAAAATTCGGTTCCCTCAAGACTCTCTGAAATAATTTCAGGCAATGCTGCAACAAAATATTCACAATTTCTTTCTATACAAATATTCTTTATAACACTGTCCGCCTCGCTGTATTCCTGCGGATATATAACAACACTGCATCCTGGCTTTATTATTCCGCACTTTTCATACGCAATCTCTTCCACAGTATCGCCGAGATATTCTGTATGGTCCCGACTTATTGAGGTTATCACCGCAACCTCGGGCGAATCTATTACGTTTGTGGCATCAAGTCTGCCTCCGAGCCCGACTTCAAGCATCACGATATCGCATTTTTGTTCTGCAAACCAGTACAGTCCTATAGCGGTAACAATTTCAAACTCGGTTGGGTGGGTTAGCCCGTCTTTCTGCATTCTTTGACATTCCGCTCTGACAAGAGATGTAATACGCGCAAGATCATCATATGAAATCATTTTTCCGTTTACTTTCATTCTTTCACAAAAATCATAAATAAACGGAGATGTGTACATGCCGGTCTTGTAACCTGCTTTTTTAAGGATCTCTGCCAATGTGGAGGTCACTGTTCCTTTGCCGTTCGTACCGGCAACATGCACGAAACGAAGCTTCTTCTGAGGCTCACCGAGTCTCAGAAGAAGTTCTCTTATATTATTAAGTCCGAGCTTTGTCCCGATTTTTGAAGTATTATGAATAAAATCAAGAGCTTCATTGTAATTCAAATACAATCACCTACATATCAAGGCTTGAAATAACTTTCTGCAGCATTTCTTTATACTTTTCATATTTAGCCTTTTCTTCCTCAATAAGTTTTTCGGGCGCCTTTTTCAAAAATCCTTCATTTGAAAGTTTACCCTCCGAACGTTTAATCTCGGATTCAAGATTTGCTTTTTCTTTAAGAAGTCTTGTCGTTTCTTTCTCACGGTCGATAAGTTCTCCCTGAGGCATTAAAAGTTCCGCTCCGTGAACAATAACGGAAATTGCACCCTCAATATCCTTTTTGTCGGTTATTCTGACTTCTGTTGCATATGCAAGTTTTTTGAAGAAAGAAATACCCTTTTCAAAAAGCGCCGCATTGTGAGTCACAATTGTAAGTCTTGATTTCTTTGAAGGCGGAATATTCATTTCGGCTCTGGTATTTCTAATTCCGCGTATAGCGTCGCAAATTGACTCTATATCCTCTTCATCCTGTTCAAAAACAAGTGACTTGTCAAATTCGGGCCACTTTGAAATTACAATGCTTTTTTCACCTGTAGGCAACGCACAGAAAATTTCTTCCGTAACGAAAGGCATAAACGGGTGTAAAAGCTTGAGCACTCCGCATAAAACATATGACAGTGTTTTTTCGGCATCTGTACGCGAAAGACACTCTTCGTCATAAAGACGTGGTTTTACAAGTTCTATATACCAATCGCAATATACATCCCAAATAAAGTCATAAAGCTTTGAAACGGCAACTCCGATATCAAAATTTTCAAGATTTTCCGTAACTTCGGCAACAAGCTTATTATACTTTGAAAGAACCCATTTATCCTCCGGAAGAGGATTTTCCGGAAGCTCGATTTTATCAATATTAAGATTCATCATAACAAATCTTGCCGCGTTCCAAAGCTTATTGGCAAAGTTTCTCGAAGCTTCAACTCTTTTATCCGAATACCTCATATCGTTTCCGGGTGAATTGCCTGTTGCAAGTGTAAATCTCAAAGCATCCGCGCCGTATTTTTCAATAACTTCAAGCGGATCTACACCGTTGCCTAAAGATTTGGACATTTTTCTGCCCTGGCTGTCACGAACAAGCCCGTGAATGAATACCTTATAAAACGGTACCGTACCTGTGTGTTCAAGACCCGAGAACATCATTCTCATAACCCAGAACGGGATAATGTCATAACCTGTTACAAGCACACTCGTAGGATAAAAATACTCAAGCTCGGGCGTTTTCTCGGGCCAGCCGAGCGTTGAAAACGGCCAAAGCGCAGATGAAAACCACGTATCGAGTGTATCCGGATCCTGGCGCATAGGCTTGCCGCATTTAGGACACATAACTTCGCCCTCTTCTTTTGTAACGGTAATTTCTCCGCAGTCATCGCAATAAAATGCGGGAATTCTGTGTCCCCACCAAAGCTGACGCGAAATACACCAGTCTCTTATATTCTCAAGCCAATGGAAATAAATTTTCTCAAAGTGCTCCGGAATAAATTCGGTTTTCTTTTCTTTTACAGCATCTATTGCAGGTTTAGCAAGCGGTGCCATTTTAACAAACCACTGTTTAGAGATTATCGGTTCAACGGTTGTTCCGCAGCGGTAGCACTGACCTACATTGTGAACATGTTCTTCTGTTTTTACAAGAAGACCTTCATTTTCGAGATCCCGAAGCATTGCATGGCGGCATTCATATCTGTCCATGCCTTCGTATTTTCCGCAGTATGAGTTCATCGTAGCGTCATCGTTCATAACCTTAATCTGCTCAAGATTGTGTCTTAAGCCGACTTCAAAGTCGTTGGGGTCATGTGCCGGAGTAATTTTTACGCAGCCCGTTCCGAATTCCTTATCAACATATTCATCCGCTATAACAGGAATTTCACGTCCGACAAGCGGCAAAATAAGAGTTTTGCCGACAATACTCTTATATCTTTCATCATCCGGATTTACAGCAACGGCAGTATCGCCGAACATGGTTTCAGGTCTCGTTGTGGCGATTATAACATAATCGTCCGTTCCTTTAACCCGGTACTTAATGTGCCAGAAATGACCTTGCTGCTCAGCATGCTCAACTTCCGCATCCGAGAGAGCTGTTATGCAATGGGGGCACCAGTTTATTATTCTTGAGCCCTGATAAATGAGTCCCTTATTGTAGAGATTAACAAATACTTCTTTAACAGCTTTTGAACATCCTTCGTCCATGGTAAAGCGTTCTCTTTCCCAATCGCATGAAGAACCGAGTTTTTTAAGCTGATTTATAATTCTGCTGCCATATTGCTTTTTCCAATCCCATACTCTTTCGAGAAATTTTTCGCGTCCCAAGTCATGACGGGTCAAGCCTTCATTCTTGCGAAGCATTTCCTCAACCTTTATCTGTGTTGCAATACCCGCATGGTCTGTACCCGGTACCCACAAGGCACTGTAGCCCTGCATTCTTTTAAAACGAATCAGTATATCCTGAAGCGTTTCGTCAAGTGCATGTCCCATATGGAGCTGCCCCGTAACATTCGGAGGCGGAATTACAATTGTAAAAGGTTTTTTATTCTTATCTATTTGTGCATGAAAATATCCGTTTTCAACCCATTTGGAGTAAAGCTTATCTTCTACTTTAGAAGGGTCGTACGTTTTATCTATATTTTTATTCACCAAAATCACCGTCCCAATAATTTATCTCTGAACTCTGCCGGAGCCGTCGCCTTTCAAAAGATTTTCAACTTCAGAGACCGAGACGTGATTGAAGTCACCGGGGATAGTGTGTTTAAGAGCAGATGCCGCAGCCGCAAATTCTGCCGCGTCACTCATAGATTTTCCCGCTATCAGACCATAAATAAATCCGCTTGCGAAAGAATCCCCGCCGCCTACACGGTCAACAATGTGAATATTGTATTTTCTTGTGTGGTAGAAATCTTTGCCGTCATATACAGCAGCAGACCAGCCGTTGTCAAATGCGCTGAAACTTTCACGGAGAGTTGTTGCTATATATTTAAAGCCGAATTTATCTTTCATTTTCTTAAATACGTCTTTGTAGCCTTCTACGTTAAGTTCGCCTTTTGTAACATCTGTTGCTTCCGCTTTGAAGCCGAGTGTTTTTTCGGCGTCTTCTTCGTTACCGATACATACGTCAACATATTCGCAAAGACCCGGCATAATGCTCTGAGCTTTTTCGGGTGTCCAGAGTTTTTTTCTGAAGTTTAAGTCAATACTTGTGGTAATTCCCTTAGCTTTTGCAGCTTTCAGTGCACGAAGTGTAAGCTCTGCGCAATTGTCTGAAAGAGCCGGAGTTATTCCGGTTGTGTGGAACCATGTTGCACCTTCCAAAATAGCGTCAAAATCAAAATCATCAACGCTTGCTTCAGCAATCGCCGAATGAGCTCTGTCATAAAGAACCTGTGAAGGACGCATTGCAGCACCCATTTCAACATAATATGTTCCTATTCTGTCACCGCCGCGAACGATATTGTCTGTTTTAACGCCGTATCTTCTGAGGCTGTTTATTGCAGCCTGTCCCCATGCATTATCGGGAAGCTTTGTAACAAATTCGCCCTGAAGGCCGTAGTTTGTTACGGCAACAGCAACATTTGCCTCTCCTCCGCCGAATGTGAAATCAAGGTTATCACACTGCTCAAATCTCTTGTAATCGGGAGCCGTATATCTTGTCATTATCTCTCCGAATGTAACTACTTTCTGTTTCATAATTAATCTATCCTTTCATCAATTAAAAATTTACACGTTCAATTCAGCCGTAGCTTCAATTTCGTTTTTATATTTTTCAAGCGTCGGACGAACCGTTTCGCTCAAATATTCCATAGTCTGCGCAGGTGCTCTTCCGACATAGTCGGCAGGATTCATAATGCCTTGCAGCTCATCCAAAGAAAGTCCGAACGACGGATCGTCCGCAATTCTCTGCAACAGGTCGCACTCACCGCCCTGTTCTTTTACAACAGCTCCGGCAGCCATTGAATGTCTGCGGATTTTCTCATGCAGTTCCTGTCTGTCTCCGCCTTTAAGCACAGCGTTCATCATAATATTTTCTGTTGCCATAAACGGAAGCTCGCGCATAATTCTTTGGTGAATAACTTTGTCATATACTACAAGTCCCGAAGCAACGTTCAAATAAATTTTCAGAACCGCATCAACTGCCAAAAAGCTTTCAGGCACACATATACGTTTATTTGCGGAGTCATCAAGTGTTCTCTCAAACCACTGTGTGGAAGCTGTAATTGCCGGATTCAGCGCACTTGAGATAACATAACGCGAAAGCGAACAAATTCTTTCGCTTCTCATCGGGTTTCTTTTATATGCCATTGCTGAAGAGCCTATTTGATTTTTTTCAAACGGTTCCTCAATTTCTTTAAGATTCTGAAGAAGTCTTAAGTCGTTTCCGAACTTGTATGCAGACTGTGCAATTGAACTCAGAACATTTAAAACGCGTGAATCAAGCTTACGCGGATATGTTTGTCCGGAAACGGCAAAAGCCGAATCAAAGCCCATTTTTTCAGCAATTTTCTTATCAAGCATTTTTACCTTTTCGTTATCTCCGCGGAAAAGTTCCAAAAAGCTTGCCTGCGTTCCGGTTGTTCCCTTTGAGCCGAGAGGTTTAATAGCCCTTAACACATCGTCAATTTCATCAAGATCCATCATAAGATCCTGAATCCAGAGACACGCGCGTTTGCCGACCGTTGTCAGCTGAGCCGGCTGAAAATGCGTAAATCCCATCGTAGGCAGATCTTTATACTTTTCCGCAAAATCAGCCAATGCGGCAATTACACTCACAAGACGCTTTCTGACCAGAATCAGCGCTTCATGCATCAAAATTATATCGGTATTGTCACCGACATAGCAGCTTGTTGCTCCCAAATGAATTATGGGTTTTGCTTTCGGGCACTGAACCCCATATGCATAGACATGTGACATAACATCATGTCTTACAAGCTTTTCACGTTCTCGTGCCACGTCAAAATTAATGTCGTCTTTATATTTCCTGAGTTCTTCAATCTGCTCTTCGGAAATGGGAAGTCCCAGTTCCTTTTCCGCCTCTGCAAGAGCAATCCAAAGTTTTCTCCATGTTTTAAACTTTTTATCGGGAGAAAAAATATACTGCATCTCGGCGCTTGCATATCTTGAATTTAACGGCGTTTCATAAGTATTGTGCATGTTTTTCTCCAATCTTACATTTTAGGTAAAATTTCATTTAAAAGCTTATTTATCATTGCGGGATTAGCCTTGCCTTTTGAAGCACGCATTATCTGCCCTGTAAGGAATCCCATTGCCTGCTTTTTGCCGGCTTTGAAATCCTCAATTGCTTTCGGGTTAGCTGCTATAACTTCTTCAACCATTTTTGTTATGGCACCCTCATCATTTATCTGAACAAGACCTTTTTCTTCGACAATTTGAGTCGGCGCTTTTGTTTCATCAAACATTACGGGCAAAACTTTCTTGGCAATTGTACCGCTTATTGTTCCCTTATCTATAAGCGAGATGAGTTCGGCTAGTTCTTTGCCGCCGAACGGAATCTCTTCGGGCTCAATCTGACGTTCATTCAAAATCTTTGAAATGTCACCCAAAATCCAGTTCGCACTTTCCTTTGCCGGCGCTCCGGCTTCGATAGCCGCATCAAGCAAATCCGAAAGTCCTTTTGCAGCACTTATAAGATTTGCATCATACTCGGGAAGACCGAGTTTTTCCGTATATCTTTTGAATTTCTCACGTGGAAGCTCAGGCAGAGACTCGCGGACTCTTTCAATCCATTCGTCGGAAATAATTATGGGCATTAAGTCCGGCTCCGGGAAATAACGGTAATCCTGTGCTTCTTCTTTTGTTCTCATTATGGTAGAAACACCCTTGACATCATCCCAGCGTCTTGTTTCCTGTTCAACCGTGCCGCCTGATTCCAAAAGTGCGATCTGACGTTTCTGCTCATACTGCATGCAGCGGTATGCGGCGGAAAAAGAGTTTACATTTTTATGCTCGCTTCTAATTCCGAACTCTTTTTGTCCTTCGGGACGGATAGAGAGGTTTATATCGCATCTTAAAGAGCCTTCCTGCATTTTGCAGTCGGAAACACCTACGCATTTTAAAATTGCGCGAACCGATTCCAAAAATGCCAGAGCCTCCTCGGGCGAGCTCATATCAGGTTCCGATACAATTTCTATAAGCGGAACGCCGCCGCGGTTATAGTCAACACGTGAAAAATTACCGTATTCCGCATGCACGAGTTTTCCGGCATCTTCTTCAATATGTATACGTGTAAGACCTATTTTCTTTACGCCGTTTTCTGTTTCTATCGGCACATAGCCGTTTTTGCATATAGGCAAATCAAACTGCGAAATCTGATAAGCCTTTGGAAGATCGGGATAAAAATAATTTTTTCTGTCCTGCTTGGAAAAATGAGAAATTTCACAATTCATTGCAAGACCGGCTTTCATGCAATACTCCACTACCTTCTTGTTAAGCACCGGAAGTACGCCCGGCAGTCCTATGCATACGGGACAGCATCGAGTATTTTCATCTCCGCCGAATTCGTTAGCGCAGCTGCAATAAATTTTTGTGTTTGTTGCAAGCTCCGAATGTATTTCAAGACCTATGACGGTTTCATATTTCATTATTCTGCACCTCCGAGTACGGGTTTAATTTTTGTATATCCGCTGTCGCTTTCAAGCGCATGAGCCGCATGCATAACAGCCGCATCGCCCATTGCCTTTCCGATAATCTGAACACCTATGGGAAGTCCTTTGCTGTCTGTTCCGAAAGGAAGTGACATTGCCGGCAAACCTGCTATGTTAATGGAAACGGTACAGATATCAGCCGCATACATCGTAAGAGGATCATCACTTTTCTCTCCGAATTTCCAAGCCGTATCCGGCGATGTCGGAGCAAGCAAAACATCATATTTTTCAAAAGCCGCGTTAAAATCATCTCTGATAAGAGTTCTTACCTGCTGTGCTTTCTTATAATATGCATCGTAATATCCTGAGCTCAAAACAAATGTTCCAAGCATAATACGTCTTTTAACTTCGTCTCCGAATCCTTCACTTCTCGTTTTGAAGTATACATCGTCAAGTTCATTGCAGTCTTTGGCGCGGTATCCGAAACGTATACCGTCATAACGCGCAAGGTTTGAGCTCGCTTCGGCAGACGAAATCATGTAATAAGTTGGAAGCGCATACTGCATCATTGAAAGGGAGCACTCGGAAACCTCCGCACCCATTGCCTCATACATTTTGGCAGCTTTTAAAACCGCTTCGCGCACTTCGGGTTTTATACCTTCTCCTATATATTCTTTGGGAATACCGATTTTAAGACCTTTTACATCGCCTGTAAGAGCTTTTGTAAAATCTTCATAACCTACGGGAAGAGACGTTGAGTCTCTTTCATCATGACCGGCAATCGAATTCATAACAAGAGCGCAGTCGCGCACATCCTTTGTAAACGTGCCTATCTGATCAAGCGAGGAAGCAAATGCAACAAGACCGAATCTTGAAACTCTGCCGTATGTAGGCTTAAAGCCGACAACACCGCACAAAGATGCGGGCTGACGAATAGAACCGCCCGTATCGCTTCCCAAGGCAAACACGGCTTCGTCCGCAGATACAACGGCAGCACTGCCGCCGGACGAACCGCCCGGAACACATTCTGTGTTAAACGGGTTTTTTGTTTTCTTAAAACGGGAATTTTCCGTAGAAGAACCCATTGCGAATTCATCCATATTGGTTTTCCCGACCATAATGCTGTCAGCAAGCTTTTCAGCAACCGTAGCATTATACGGCGGTTTGAAATTATAAAGCATTTTTGATGCACATGTTGTCTGAACATCTTTTGTACAAATGTTATCTTTGATTCCGACAGGTATTCCCGCAAGAGGCGAAAGTTCCTCCCCTGAAGCAATTTTCTTGTCTATCTCCTCAGCGTGTTTTAATGCGTCTTCATGAAAAACGGCGAGATATCCGTCCACCATGTTTTCAACTTTATCAATTCTGTCAAGCTGACTTTTTGTAAGTTCTGCCGCCGAGATTTCTTTTTTCGCAAGCATGTCGGAAAGTTCATGTGCGGTAAGTTTAAAAAGATTATCCATAACGTCCTCCTATTATTCAACTGTTTTCGGGACAAGGAAACAGCTTTCGTCTGCTTCCGCCGCATTTTTAAGTATTTCCGCCGTCGGATATGAAGGCTTTGCCACATCTTCGCGGAACACATTTGAGCTTGTCCCCACATGCATAGTCGGAGAAATATTTGAAACATCAAGCTCTGAAAGCTTTTGAGCGAAATCCAATATTCCGCTCATTTCTCCCGATAAACGGGATTTTTCTTCATCGGAAAGATTTAGTCTTGCAAGCTTTGCAAGGTGCTCAATCTCTTTTATTGTAATACCCATATTAACCTCCGTTAAAATTATACTTATTTTATTATATAACAAAACCTCATCATTATCAAGCAAATTTTCCAAAAAATCGTATGTTTTATATTTTTTTATTTTTTTTTTAAAAAGCCCTTGACATATTTATGAATTTGTGATAGTATAAATAAGTCGTTGATTGACGAACAATTAAATATGCGCCATTAGCTCAGTTGGTAGAGCAACTGACTCTTAATCAGTGGGTCCCGGGTTCGAATCCCTGATGGCGCACCAAATCTGAACCGTAATTTTGATACGAAATTACGGTTCTGTTTTTTTTCCTGAAAACCCTCTAACAATGGGATTTTTACAAAACGAAAAGTTTCGGAGTAATGGATGTTTGCTAAAATCAGAGCATTTTCAGCCATCGCACATAAATTCTGTTCACTCCGAAACTTTTCTTCAAAAAATAACGCACCGCTTTCGCCTGTTTTTTAGGTCAAAAGCGGTGCATTATTTTATTTGTAGTTTATCTAACTCCTTTTGTGCTGTAACTTTTGTAAATAACAACGCCGCTTATAAAATCAATCGCAATAAACACGAGAACACGTTAAGAGTATTGTTTTCAGATATATTTTCGTATATTACAACCGAATCAGGATTTACACATCAAATCCGTACGGATTGCCTCCGGTCAATTACAGAGATTGGTCAAACAGCTGCCGAAAAACCGCAGCATGATGGTGACGCACGAATCTGTTTTTCCTCGTTTCGCTACGCTCCACTCAGAAAAACAGATTCGATACAGAGTATATTTCGTTACTATTCAGCTATCAAAAATCCAGTAAAAAAGCCATTTGGCAAAACGTAGAAATTCAGATTTAGGGGATTCTTCGACTGCACATGTTATGATACAATTGATGGATGACAAAAAAGATAGGAAAATCAAACCAAGTATGATATAATGTTAATAACGACAAAAACAAATATCAGAACGGAGTGATTTTCCTATGAATAATATTATAACATCGGAAGCTAAGTTTCGTCAATGGGTAATTAAATATTCTTACAAACATGGTGTTGAATTGTCACCCATCATTGACAATTCAACACAAACGAGAGGAATAGCCAAAATTTTTCCTTGACAAAAAAATTATAATGATATATAATTTGAATAATGGGACTATAAATGGAATCCACATGGAGCAATACTCCTAAATAAAATTTGTCCAATATGTAAGGTATGAAATAAGGAGGTTTGAGAATGGATATAAAAGCTATGTATAAGCTAAGCTATGGCTTATTTGTTTTAACTGCAAGAAAAGCGGACAAGGATAATGGTTGTATCATAAATACAGCGATTCAAGCTGCTTCATCTCCAAACCAATTAAGTATCTGTGTAAGTAAAGCAAATTATACACATGATATAATCAAGAAAACCGGAGAGTTTACGGTGTCCGTGTTGAGCCAAAATGCCGGGTTTGATTTGTTTAAGCATTTTGGATTCCAGTCGGGTCGTGAATTGAATAAGTTTGAAAACTTTTCAAAATGCAAACGCGGTGCAAATGGTATTTATTACATAACAGAGGGAACCAATGCCTATATTTCTGTAAAAGTCACTAAAACGAGCGATTTGGGATCACACACAATGTTTATTGGCGAAATCTCCGATATGGAAGTGTTAAGCGAGGTCCCGTCAGTAACATATGATTATTATTTAAATAACATTAAGCCAAAACCGCAAGCCGTAGGAACTACACCTGACGGACAGACCGTATGGCGCTGTATCATTTGCGGTTATGAGTATGTCGGTGAGGAATTGCCGGAGGATTTTATTTGTCCCATTTGCAAGCATCCTGCATCGGATTTTGAAAAAATAATTAAGAAAAAGGAGTTAAAAACCATGGCAACAAACAAATACGCAGGAACACAGACAGAAAAGAACTTGCAGGAAGCATTTTCAGGAGAATCTCAAGCAAGAAACAAGTATACATATTTTGCATCTGTAGCTAAAAAAGAAGGCTATGAGCAGATGTCTGCTCTGTTCCTTAAAACTGCTGATAATGAAAAGGAACACGCCAAAATGTGGTTTAAAGAATTGGCGGGTCTCGGCGATACAAAAGCAAATCTTTCTGCAGCTGCAGACGGTGAAAACTATGAATGGACAGATATGTATGAAGGTTTTGCAAAGACCGCTGAAGAGGAGGGATTTCCCGAGCTTGCTGCAAAATTTAGGGCGGTAGGCGAAATTGAAAAGCGTCATGAAGAAAGATACCGAGCTCTTCTTAAAAACATTGAGACAGCGCAGGTATTTGAAAAAAGTGAAGTAAAAGTATGGGAATGCCGTAATTGTGGTCACATAGTAGTCGGAACAAAAGCTCCAGAAGTATGTCCTGTATGTGCACATCCGCAAAATTATTTTGAGGTTCACGCAGAAAACTATTAAAAAATAATGTAATGTTTATGCTGATATAACCAAAGAACTAAAGCTTTGCGAGTTCTTAAGCGGTATAAAATACGGAGCTTGCAGATAATATCGGCAAGCTCCTTTTGTTTGGCCGCATAAAGTTTAAGGATGAGCTCTGAAACTTTTCCTCGAAAAATAATGCGCCGCTTTTGAATTAAAAATCAGGCAA
>OLSB01002757.1_pt1 | contig 13922 bp, 16 predicted proteins | sample 1672071 | NCBI WGS metagenome assembly OLSB01 (sample SAMEA3136642, study PRJEB25190) | human gut metagenome | biome: human gut; feature: human-associated habitat; material: faeces | place: Austria | collected 2013 | reverse complement strand
TGGAACATATTAAAAATAATATTATTGTTATTAAGATACGGTATGTAAGATTTTTTATGTATTTTATACTTTTTTGATTTTTTTCTACTTTTTTGTTTAAACATTTATAATTAAAAATATCCATAATATCACCTAGTAAATATTATGAATATTAAGTTATTTTTATGTTATTTTACTATTTTTAAATCAAGCTTATTTAATATAAATGTGAGTAGTATACTATATATTATACTCATAATAATTGAGCATATTAGGATATGTAATAATACATTGATACTTACATTGAAATAATTGACTATTATTAATATTAGGTATGTTAGAATATAATAAACAAATACATTTATAAGGCTAATTAATGTATTATATAAGATATTATTTGGTAGTTTAGAATTTAGTAAGATAACATTTAGTCCTAATATGATAAATACAAAAACATTTAATAATAAAGTATTAGTATATACTATGTCAAAGAATAATCCTATTAAACTTATTAATAGTATATACTTTTTTTTGTTATTAAAATAACTTGCTATACATGATAAGGCAATAACGGTATAAACGGTATTAAATAAAGAGATATGGAAGGACATTGAAGTAAAATAATTACTCATAATACCATCTAAGAAAAATGATAATAGTAATATTATTAAATAAATAATCATTGGTTATTACTATCCTTTCTTTTTAAAATAGTAACATAATTTAAGTCATTGAAATCTGCACTAGGTGTTACTTTAATTATTTTTGATAAATCATATTCATCCGTTGATATTGATTTAACTGTTCCAATTAATATTCCACTTGGGAATATCCCTCCCAATCCACTTGTATAAATTCTATCCCCAATACTTACATTATCAGTATTACTAATACCTTCTACCAATATAACATTTTCTTTTGAATCATATCCATATATTAAACCATATAAATTTTTGGTTTCACCATTTATTATAACAGATATTTTGCTACTTGTATCACTAGTGGTTATTAATTTAACAGTTGATGTAAAATTGGTGGTGCTTATGATTTTTCCAATTAATCCTTTACTATTAATAACTATCATATCATTTTTTACTCCATTATAACTACCTTTATCTAAGGTAATACTATTAAACCAAAATCCTATATTTCTTCCTGTAACAGTAGCATTTAAGTATTCATAATCAGTTAGGGTATATTCTATTTTAAGTTCGTCTTTTAAGGCTTTAAGTTGTCTTTTCAATTCGATATTCTCAGTATTAATAGCTTCCATTTTCTCTAAGTTGCTTTTTAATATTTCATTTTCTTTTTTTACTTTTCTTAAATTAGTAAAATCATTAACTAAATTTTTTGTATAGTTTATGGGAGTCATTAAAAATTTTTCAGTATAGTTAAATGTATCTTTTATTATTTTTTCAAAAGTATTAAGTTCTTTTTTATTTTTTAGTGTATAAGAAAAGAATGCTAAAAATAAAATTAATGCTAATATTATTAATAAGATAATGTATCTTCCTTCAATTCTTTTCTTATTTTTCTTCATATTAATCACCTATAACATTATTATATATTAAAAACTATTCATTTTAAAGTATTATTTATATTATTTCTTATTTTTTAATATTTATTTATTTTAATAGTTTATTTTCATAAAAACTAAAATAATTATTATCTCCTACAATAATGTGATCTAATAATTTTATTTCATGAATAAGGGCTATTTCATGTATTTTTCTTGTTAATGATATATCTTCTTGAGATGGTGTAACATTGCCTGATGGGTGGTTGTGCACACATACTATAGATGCTGATGATAATATATATGCTTCTTTAAATATTTCTCTAGGATGGACGATGCTTTTATTTAAAGTACCCACAAAAAGCTTTTTATTTTCTATTACATTATTTTTGTTATCTAAATATAATACATAAAATTCTTCTTGTTTTTTATCTTTTAATAATTCATTAAAGTAAGAAATAATATCTATGGGATTTTTAATATTATATCTTTTTAAATTATTATTAGAGTTATATATTCTTCTACCTAATTCAATTGATGCAAGTAAAGTTATCGCTTTGACTCGCCCTACTCCTTTAATATTGGTTAAATTATTTATTTTCATGTCTTTTAATTTTGTTATATCTTTAATACTAGATAGTATTTCTAAACTAACAACATTAACAGGTATATTTTTAGTTCCAGTTTTTAAAATAATAGATAATAATTCTTCATTAGATAAACTTTCTACACCATATTTAATAAATCTTTCTCTTGGTAATTCGTTTTTAGGTAAATCTTTAAATTTAATATTGTTCATGTTATCACTTCTTTCTTATCTTGTGTATTAATTATAATACGAACAAAGTTACTTGTCAAGGCAAAATACAACAAATGTATGTTTTTTTATAATATAAAAAAAACTAGTTAAACTAGTTATATTTCTTGAATAATAGATATAATCATAGGATTACACTCAGTTTCTTTATATAAGAATTTGCTTAATTCTTCACGAATTAAATTTTTTAATTTAACGTAATCAATATAATGAAATCTAGTATTAGTGATGACTAAATCACTAACTAATTTAGACATATCTCTAATTAAAGCTGTATTATCTTTAACATAAATAAATCCTCTTGTTAATATTTCAGGACCCGCTAAAATCTTTTTATTTACTTTATTTAAGGTAACAGATACGATGACAATACCATTATCTTTAAGTAATTCTCTATCTTTTAAGACAATTTCGCCTATATCATCAGGCATATCTCCATCGATTAGGATAGGTTCACAGTTGATATGGTCAAACTTATTATCTAATTTGCCATCTGTAATAGATACGACATCACCATTTTGTTTTAATAGGATGTTTTCTTTTGGTATGCCTAATTTGTATGCAAGTTCTCCATTGTCAACTTGGAAACGATATTCTCCTTTAATTGGGAAATAGTATTTTGGTTTCATTAGGTTTAACATTAGCATTAAATCTTCTTGAGAAGCATGAAGTGATAGGTTATTTTTAGGAGATAATGTTATGACATTAGAACCAGTTTTAGAAATATTGTCTAGCATTTCATAATATATTTTTTCTTTGCCTACATAAACTGGTATAGCTATAAACATTGTATCTGTTTCTTTTAATTTGATAAATTTATCATAACCATTTACAATTTTAACGATATTAGAATATGGTTTTTCTTTTTCGTTAGATACTAAGATAATAACATTATTATCATTAATATTGCTTAAATCTCCTATGATGTCTTTACTTACATTTAAATAGTTATTAGCAATAGCATCGTTAATTATATTTTGTAATTTTTTACCCATTATTACTACTTTTCTTTTTGTCTTTGATACTTCATTGAATAATTCTTGTATTCTATATAGATGGGATGATAAAGTATTAAATATAATTCTACCTTCACAATTGCTTAATGCTTCTTTGATTAAACTACTTATTCTATGATTGGGGGAAGTGAAACCAGGTCTACTTGCAAACATAGACTCACTAAGTAAGCAAAGAACACCTTGTTTTCCAATATAAGCGAGTTTCCCGACATCGGTTTGATAAACATCTGTCATCATTGAATCAAATACAAAATCACTAGCATAGAATATTACACCATCATCAGTATAAATAGCATAGCCTAGGTTATCTGGAATAGAATGGCTTAGACTAACTGGAAATATGTTGATACCTCCTACTGTGAGAGTTTTATGTGGTTTGATTTCGATTAAGTTATCTGTTGGAATATGACTTTCTTCAAAATTCTTTCTTACGATATCTAAAGTGAATTTCGCAGCATATATGTTAACTCCTTCTAAACTTGGAATAATGTCTTCTAATGCACCAATGTTTTCATCATGACCATGTGTTAAAAAAATCCCCTTTATTCTATTAATATTTTCTTTTAAATAATCAGTGTTAGGAATAACATAATCGACTCCTAAAGCTCCTGAATCCATGTGTTTAAGTCCGGCATCGAAGATAAAAATAATTTTATTTATTTCAATTACAAACATATTTTTACCACTTTCATTTAAACCACCAAGACTAAACATTTTAATTTTACTCATTTTTCTCCTTTCATAAATTAATAAAGTATAAAGACATTATAAATTATACCATATAAAATAAAAAAAGACAAGTAAGTCTTTTATATAAGTTTGCTACACTTTTATAGTTTTTTGGAGCTATTTTGGAAGGAAATTAATCCGATAACATTATATTATTTTGTTTAATATTTTTTTAAACTTAGTGGAAAAAAAGGCTATATTTTGTATCTGACTTAAAAGCAATCATTATTAATATTTGCTTTTATTTTTTCATCAATGTTACGATTCTCTTTTCTTTTTCTTGCTTTAATTTCTGCAATAATTTTATCACTTTCTTTAATAAACTCTAATAAAAATAAAACCTCATTCACTTAATAATTCTTTTAAACCAACAATATTGATACCTTTCTTTTTAATGAAATCAGTAATAGTATTTAATTCTTCTAACATATTCTTATTTAATTCAAATAAAATTATATCTCCTGAGTTAATATCATTTTTAATATTACTATAAAAGTTATTATTAATTATCTTATTAGGATATATTGTATGCATTTTGCTTTTGCTACAAATGTTTAAAGTATCTGAAAACATTTCTTTGGTTAAACAATAACTAGAAGTATTTTTTGTATTTCTATTAATAATATTGTTACCTAATATAATTAAATCTTTTTGGTAAGTACCATTACTACCATAGTTATATATTTCACTATGAGTCAATTTATATAATTTAGATATGTTATTATTTAAATAATCGGTTGTCATAAATAAATTAATTGTTATATTTTTATTCTTAGCAATATCAATTAAATCCTCTAGGTATTTATCCTCTTTGATAATAAATAGTAAAGAAATGCTATTTTTTTTATTATTACCTTTTATAATATATTTATCATAATTATTATTTATACTAATACTTGGTTTAATATCGTTGTAAATGAAATTTTTTTCACTAAAAAAACCTATCTTTTTCATATTATTATATGTTTTATTAATATTCACTTCGTGGCCCATAATACCTGGAATAATAGTATTATCTTTAATTATTGCATCAATTGGTTCAACATAGTAATTATCTTTTTTATTTTCTATTTCTACCATGATAGGATCTTGTTCATTTAATACTGTAACAACTTTCTCAGTATAAAAGAAACTGAAGCATATTAGTGTAAATAAACCTATAAATTGAAATATCTTTTTCATATATTCACCTAAAAAATTATATGCTAATTATAAAAAGATAGAAATAGTAATTGTTACTTTTTTCTATCTTCTTTCTTTTTAATAAGCATTTTAGGTTTGTTTTTGTTATAAATATTTTTTTCTATATTATTGTTATTAACTTTTTCCTTGATTATTTTTTCTATATTATTAGTATTAATTTCTTTATTGTGATTAATATTATTATCTTGTCTTTTTGTTTTTATAGAAATAATATCTTCATTTAATAATTCCTCAATTAATATACTTTTAAATTCATGATAATATTTTAATTTTGTATATATACTAATAGTATCAAGTAAGATAATAAATGAAAGATTATCTTTGATACGATATTTAGGTTTAATTGAAAAATCATAATCTTTTTTTATATCATTGAGTACAGTTTTAGTAACAATATAATCTACAATAATATTGTAACCTTCAATTGCTAAACATACTTTACATAATAACCATATAAAACTCATAATATATCGACCTCAAGATAATTATAACATAGGTTTTATTTTTTTTTGTTAGTTATTTACATAAAAGGTGTAAAGTTATTAAAATACATGACTTGAAATTATTCTATTCATTTTAAACATCTACTTTCTATTCTTTATGTATAAATAATACTATTCTAATTTTTAGATGTTAAGAGTTTTTTAATATTTTATTGCCTATTTATACACTTTAAAAAAGGTGAACACATTTATATAATAAAAGAAAAAGTGGATTAACCACTTTAACTAAATAACCTTAATATATCATTAAATGTAACATATATAATTAATGCTAGTAGTAAGAAGAACCCTATATTATGAATAGTATTTTCTACTTTAGGATCTACTGGTTTGCCTTTAATTTTTTCAATTATTAAAAATAATATTCTTCCTCCATCAAATGCTGGGAATGGTATCAAGTTAATTACTCCTACATTAATACTTAAGAATGCTATGAGGTAAAGTAAACTTTCAAATCCAGCTTTACTTTGAGCATCAACGATTGAATAGATACCAACAGGACCAGATAAATCTTTAACGGATACTCCTCCTGTAAATAAAGCACCGATTGTCTTAAACATTACTGCAAATAATGATTTTGTTTTGGTAACAGTATAATTTATAGCATGATCTATTCCTTTATATTTTGTAGTATCTCTGCTAATTCCATATACATAACTCTCTTCTTTTTCTTTTATTTCCTTAATTGGTTTTACTTTAATTTCTTTAATATTACCATTTGTATCTTTTACTTTGAATATAGTTTCTTTACCATTTTTCATGGTTAATTCCCAAATCATATCATCCCATGTTTTAACATCAACATTATCTATACTTAAAACAGTATCACCATCTCTAAGTCCAGCTTCATATGAGGGATAATTCTCACTTACACTTCCTATTATTGGTTTTGGAGAAACACTGCCATAAGATATTCCTATGATAAATAATAGTAAGATAGCAAATATAAAGTTAAATCCTGCTCCGGAGAACATGATTAGAAATCTTTGCCAAAATGATTTAGCCCAAAGTTTTCTATTTTTAGGTATATTTTTATCATCATCTACTTCTTCTCCTGCTAAACGAACGAAACCGCCAATTGGAAATAATCGTATTGAATATTCGGTTTCACCACCTTTTTTCTTAAAACTCCATAGTTTTTTTCCCATTCCAATAGAAAATTCATATACATAAGTTTTAAATATTTTAGCGTTTATAAAATGTCCAAACTCATGGACTAATACCACCGCTCCTAATACTAATATAAATATTATAAATGTCATAATGAACCACCTTTCTTACATTATTGTTAAGACAAGTACGTAGCTTAATGCTACATATATTATACTGTCAAATCTATCTAACATACCACCATGTCCTGGTATGAGATTTGAATAATCTTTAATTTTAAAGTGTCTTTTGATGCTAGAAAATACTAAATCACCAAACTCACTTAATATTGTTAATATGAATGTCATTAGGACTACTCTAAAAATATTACTTGCATCAATTGTTGTTATGTAATATATGCTAGTAATAGCAGTACCCATTAAACTTCCTATTACCGATCCTTCTATTGTTTTTTTAGGAGATATTTCTGTCAATTTATGTTTTCCTATTAAACTTCCTCCAATATATGCATATGTATCAGTTAGACAAGCCACTAGAAAGATGTATATGCATAAGGCAATATCTATTTGTCTTAAGTAAACAATGATATTAAATGCTATTCCCAAAAATAATGTTATTCCTATTAAATAAAGACTATCTTCCATATTATATTTTTTATTATCATTATAAAATATTATTGGTGTAATAATGGATAATATAGGAAATATTAAAGTAAATAAGGTATTAAACTTAAAGAATATACCATTTAAAATAAGTATCGATATCGATAGATAACAAACGAATTTAACAAAATCAATATCTTCATTTTTATATTTAATATCAATAAGTTCCTTTAAACACATATTACCACATATAAGCATTAGAATAGCAAAAATTTTACTGCTTATAATAATACTTAAGACAAATATAAGAATCATAAGGATCGCACTAACGACTCTTTTTTTCATTGTTTATTCCTCCATATCTTCTATCTCTTTTGCTATAATTTATAAATGCTTTATCTAATTCACTAGGCTTAAAATCAGGAAAATACGTATCTGTAAAATACATTTCACTATATGATAATTGCCACATCATAAAATTGCTGATGCGATATTCACCACTAGTTCTAATAAGTAAATCAATGTCAGGTAATTTATTATATAAATTATTGCTAAATAATTCTTCATTTATATCATCTATACTTATGTCATTATTTAATACTTTGCTAGTTATTTTTTTACAAGTATCAACAATTTCACTTCTTCCTCCATAGTTTATACAAATATTAAAGATACCACTTTGATTATTTTTAGTATCGTTTTCTATTTTTTTAATTGCTTCTTCTACTTTAGGGGGTAAACCACTTTCTTTTTTAGAAAATACTACTTTGATATCTTTCTCATTGAATATCTTAAATTCTGTATTAAATAATTTAATGAATAAATTCATCAAGAATCCTACTTCTTCTTCACTTCTTTTAAAGTTTTCCGTCGAAAATGCAAAAACACTTAATATTTTAACTCCTTTAGAAAATGCATACAAAGCTAATTCTTTTAGTGTTTTAGCACCCATTTCATGTCCATAACTTCTAATTCTTCCTTTTTCTTTTGCCCATCTACCATTGCCATCCATTATGATAGCTACATGATATGGTATTTGATAATCTTCCATAACGTCCTCACAATTCTATAGTTAATTATATAATGTTTTTTCAAATTAGTAAATACTTAATTTACTTCCTCAAAATAATTCCCTGAGTCTAGGTATATTATTCCTTTTTTGCCTTCTAAACTATTGTATATTTCTTCATATTTATTTAAATTTTCTATTTTACTTAGAGTAATATAGACATAGTTACCATCATTCATATATAATAAAAATCTTTGTTTATCAACATCAACTTTAGCATATTCAATTTCACTTATTTTAAGTAAAATGTTACTATCTACCTTACTAATTTTTTTTATAAAGTAATCATATTCACTTGAATCTACTGTATTTATTAAGATAGGAACTTCATCTATACTATAAATATTATCTACTTTAGTTTTATCTTCTAAAACTAGTTTATTTGTATCTTTTTCTTTAAATAATATCTTTTTTTCTTTTATATTAATAATTATTTTACCGAATCCTTTTTTTGTTACCTCAACTTCTTTGATGTAATCATTTTTTAGTAATAATTTTTTTATTTTGCTAGAACTCGTTAAAACAAAAGATGGATAATCTTCTAAATTAGTAGTACTTATTATCTCTTTATCACTAATAATATTATTACCTGTTATATAAATATTTGATATTTTTTTATTTATAATATTACTTATTATAAAATAAATAATATATAAAATAAGCAAACATAATATAATATTTAAAAATTTTATTTTTCTTACTTTAACTTTAACTTTAATTTTTTTATTACTCACTGTAATCACCATTTATAATGATTTGTTCTAATACTAAATCAATGTTGTAATTTTCTTTAATTGTTTTTTTTATATGACTAATTAGTTTAACTATATCTTCTCCTGTACAACCACCTATATTCACTATGAAATTAGCATGCTTTGTAGATACTGTAGCCCCGTTAATGTGATAACCTTTTAGATTACACTGTTCAATTAAACTTCCAGCATATTCATTATCTGGATTTCTAAAAACACTTCCTGCAGAAGGGTAATTTAAAGGTTGAGTTTCAATTCTTTTTATCTTTCTTTCTTTCATTAAACTTAAAATCTCTAATTCACTCTTTTTTGTTAGTTTTAAAGTAACTTCAAGAATAATGTATCCTTTATTATGTTTAAAAAATGAATCACGATAAGCAAACTGCAAATCTTTATTAAATAATGTTTTTATTTGAAGATCAGGAGTTAAAACTTTAACTTTACGAACTACACTAGACATATCTTTTTTATAGGCCCCAGCATTCATTGCCACGCTTGCTCCAATCAATCCAGGTATGCCATAAGCAAACTCCAAACCTGATAAGCCTTTCTTAGCCATTTGATAAGATAATTTTGGTAACATATAAGAGGCTCCCACGGTTACTAGAGTGTTATCTATTTGTAATTTATCTAATTTATCTAACTTTATAATTACACCATCATAAAAGGTAAAATTAAATATAACATTTGAACCATTTCCTAAAACAAAATACTTTAAATGATTATCTTTAATATTTTTAATTATTTTTTTTAAGCTTTGAATGTCTTTAGGAAAAACAACCAATCTAGCTTTAGCATTTACTTTATAAGTATTAAAGATTTTTAGATTAATATTTTCTAAGTATTTTGCTAATTTATTCTTACTTATATAATTTATTAGATTTTCTATTTTTTCGTTAATGTCCATTATTTCACCAAGTTTTCTATTATTTCATATATTTTATCTAAACTATTATCAATTTTAATTTTATTTAGATTTTTAACTATCTCATTATACTTATCTTTATCATTTAATAAAACATCTATTTCATGAAGTAACTTTTCTTTAGATAAATCTTTTTCTTCTATCATGATGCCTGCACCATTTTGAACTAAGACAGATGCATTTTTATATTGATGGTTATTTGGAACATAAGGACTTGGAATAAAGATTGCAGGAACTTTTAAAGCCTCGATTTCACTAATACTTGAGGCCCCAGCACGTGTTACAAAAACATCAGTAATTTTTAAAACTCTAACTAATTCATTGATATAAGGAACTATCTTAATATTTGCCTTAGTCTTTAAATTCTTAACTTTATCATAATAAGCCTTACCCGTTACAAAAAGAACCTCATAGGCATCATCAAAATCATTTAAATAAGATACAATTTTATCATTAACAGTTCTACTTCCTAAACTACCCATGGCAATTAAAACTAGTTTCTTTTTATCGCTTAAACCAAATTCTTTTTTACTAGCTCCTTTCACCTTAGTAGCATGGTCACCACAGGGATTTCCTGTAAGTATAACCTTATCCTTAGGAAAATCATTTAATGTCTCCTTAAATGATACCCCAATTTTCGTAGCATATCTACTTAAAAATTTATTACTCATGCCAACAACACTATTTTGTTCATGAATAAAAGTCTTAATACCTAGTTTATTCGCCGCATATATCACGGGAGCCGTTACATAACCACCACAGCCAATAACAATATCTGGTTTAAACTCAAGTAGATATTTCTTAGCTTGCTTTATTGCTTTTAAAAATAAGTTTAAAGTTTTAAAATTAGATAATATTTTCTTACGATTAAATCCAATTATTTTAAGACTCTTATAATTAATACCCATACTTGGAATTAATTCGCTTTCCATTCTATTATAAGTACCTATATATAAAACTTCTGTATTCTTATCCTCTTTTTTAATTTTTTCCATAATGGCTAAAGCGGGATAAATATGCCCTCCGGTACCCCCAGCACTTATCACTATTTTCATATTATTCCTCCTATTTAATTATATCATTGATTTTAATAATTTATAAATAGTAATTATAAATTATTACAAGTATCAGTAAAATAATAAGAATTTAATCCATTATTTTGTACTACTTTAATATATTTATCACTATAACTCTTTAAATTGTCATTTGTTAAATAACCTTTTTCTTCTAATTTATAAGTAGAAAAACATGTTGTTCTAAGATTATTATCCATATACCAATTAAGTTCAACTTGAAATTCCTCTACATAAAGATTAGCCGAAGATAAAATAACCTCATCATTTATAGAAGAAATCTTACTTTCTCCTTTTTTAATACTATATGTGGTATTAGGAATAGCAATAGCTAAAATAATAGATAATATTAAAATAACAGAAAGAATTTCAATTAAACTAAACCCTTTATTATTTAATCTCATCTTACCTACCTCATTCTCTACATTCATTCTAACATAAAATAAGACTAAATACAAGAATTTATCCATTTTGAAATTATTATACATATTGTTATAACCGCGTAGCAAAAACACATGAAAAAAGATTAACTATTAATAGCTAATCTTGGTTATACTTCTTCCATAACTAGGCATATTTACTCTTTTAACTAAAGACTTAGCCTTATTTAAAGTATTAACTTCTATCCCAATGTAATTACTTAATTCATTCTTAAATTCTTTTATAAAAGATATACTGTCTACACCCTTACTATCATACATTTCACTTAATATTTTACTATCTCTAACAAAATGATCAAAATAATTATCTACTAAAAATAATTTAACTAATTCATCAATACTCTCTCTATTCTCTAAATATGTTACTTTTGCATAATCATATTCTATAGTATCAATAACATAAATATGACCATTTGTATACATAACATTATAAGTAGTATCATACATTCTAACATTATTTTGAGTAATTAAGAGAATATCTTGATATGTTTTGTTAATAGCCTTTTCTAAAGTATTTAAATTTATATTAAGTGGATTTATTTCATGGAAATTTCTTGCCTTAACATACGGCATAGTATAACCAACTATCTCTTTATTTACTCTTACAATATTATGAGGCCATATAAAAGTATCATTATGGATATTACTAAATTTTAATATTTCTTTTTCATCGTAATAAACACCATCATCATCATAATAAGCATGAAATATCTTATATACAGTATTGTTTTTAATATTTAAATAACATACTCCTTGACTTCCTTGTCCTATATATCTTAATGATTTCAAATAAACATTCAAGTGCTCACGATTAACAAAATTATTCATATATACCCCCCAAAAATCCCCTATATAATATCATAGAATAAAGAAAAAAGCAAATACTAACTATTTACTTTTCACACCATTTAGTTAAGTCTTTCATACTTATTTCATACAAAGTATTATTAATTAATTTAAATCCAATATGAGTAAATATTTTTTGTGATAATATATTATTACTATTTATATGTATAGTAACTTTATCATAAGTAGATACATCTTTTAATTTAACGTAATAAGTAATAAGTTTTTTTAATATTTTTTTATTTTTATCTTTTACTTGTGTTTCACATATCCACATTTTATTTTCAATAACCATATAATTTAAATAACCAATTACTTTATTATTTTCTTCATAAACAACAACGTGATAATCATTATTACTTTTAATCATATTAATCCATTTTAAACAATTTTCTTTATTATCATGCTTGTCTTTCTCTAGATCGGGATATGTTATAAATAAGTTACTTATTAATATTTCATACATTTGCTTTAAAATGTAATCTTCTTTTTTATCTAAACTAATCATATTTTACCAAACTCCTGAATTATTTTATCTGCTAATTCACAATAAAATTTTGGAACAATTTCATAATTTCCTGTTTCCATATAAAACCTGCCAGGGCAATATCTACATATTGATTTTTTATAACAATTCCTACATTTATTGTTATCACTAAATTTATAATAATTTATTATCTTTTTAAAATTATTATAAGCATCTTTAATATTTATATTTTTTAAATCCGCTATTAAACTAATTTTATCTATTGATTTATTTATAAATTCTTTTATACTTACACTTTTATTAATAAAATTTATTACATTAACATCAAATTTTGAAAGTTTCAAAAGATTTTGAATTAAATTATTTATATTCGTTACTTCTTTTGATATTTTTGATATAAATTCATTTCTATTTTTTTCATCCATATTTGGATTATCTATTAAATTATCAAGTGAAATATTAATAACTGTAAGTGGTGTTTTAAGTTGATGAGAAATATCTTCGAGATAAGTTTTAATTATTAATTTATCTTTCAAAGAATTATCTGCATCATTTTTTAGCATAACAACTGTTTTATACATTTCATTTTTAAGTTTTGAAATCATTGTTTCATCTGTACCTTTAATATTCAAATTATAATTTTTCTTATTTATTTCTTCGATTAAATGAATTATTTCTTCGAGTTTATTATTTTCATAATTTTTATTTATAATTAAAATTATACTTAATACTAATATAAAAGAACCTAAAATAACATTATTAATAATAAATATTTTTTTATTTTCTTTATGCATACTTATAAGAGCAAATTCATCATCAACATCTATTCCATATTCATTTAAGTAATTTAAATTT
>OLSB01002756.1_pt1 | contig 13926 bp, 16 predicted proteins | sample 1672071 | NCBI WGS metagenome assembly OLSB01 (sample SAMEA3136642, study PRJEB25190) | human gut metagenome | biome: human gut; feature: human-associated habitat; material: faeces | place: Austria | collected 2013 | reverse complement strand
TTCTTAAATTTGGTTTCCAAGTTCTAGTTGTTCTTTTACTTATATGAGAACGAGTTATACTAAGTTTGTTCCCAAAATTTATTGATTTATCACAAATTTCACATTTTGCCATGATACTATAAGCACCTCCTATTATTTACCTAATAAACTGACTAAATAATAGTTTAGCATAAATAAAAAAAAAATACAAGAGTTTAAGCAAAAAAATTAAAATAAAGGAGGACAAGCATGTTAAATTTACTAAAATTAATATATCCAGATGTATGCGCATTTTGCAATAAAATTCAAAAAGAAAGCTTATGCAAAAAATGCGAAGAAAAAATAAAAAAATACAAAAAAGACATTGTTATTAGAAGTAAAAACAATTATTTTGAAGAATTAATTAGCATTTTTAAATATGAAGGATTGATTAGAGAAAAGATAATACAATACAAATTTCAAGACAAGTCATACATATATAATACATTTGCAAAAATAATACTAAAAAATGAAAAAGTATGTGGACTTTTAAAAAAATATGATATAATTATTCCAGTTCCAATACATAGAAAAAGAAAATTACAAAGAGGATATAACCAAACACAACTAATAGCAAAAGAGATAGCAAAAAACATAGATATAGAGCTTTGTGATGATGCATTAATAAAAACTAAAAATACTATAGCTCAAAGCAAATTAAATAAAAATAAAAGAAAACAAAATATAAAAGGTGCGTTTAGAGTTTTAGATTTAGAAAAAATTCAAGGAAAAAATATTTTACTATTTGATGATATATTTACAACTGGTAGTACTGTAAATGAATGTAGTAAAATTTTAAAAAAAACAGGAGCAAAAACAGTTGGAGTTTTAACAATTGCAAAAGATTAAAACAAAGAATTAAAAAAACTTTGTAGGAAGGAGAAATATGGAAGATTTAGTAGAAAGCATATTAGATTATGTAAGAGCAGATTATACAGACTATGCAATAATGATAAATGGTGAATGGGGAAGTGGAAAAACTTATTTTTGGAACAACAAAATAAGAAACAAGATAGATTCATTGCAATTAAATGGAAAGCAATATACAACAATTTATATGTCTCTATATGGAATATCAAACTTGGAAGAGATAAGTAAAAAAATATTTATAGAAACCACTCAATTAATGGATAAAAATATGAGAAAGTATATGAATGCAACAGGACAACAATCTATTCCAGAATATGCAAAAACAGGTTTGGATATGGCAAATCTTTTTGGGGTTACACAAAATGGGGATAAAGTAGATTATAGTAAGTTCTTTTCAACAGACGACAAGGTATTATGCTTTGATGACTTGGAGAGAGCAAATGTAGATGTTATAGATATACTTCGGATATATAAATAATTTTGTTGAACATGATCATATAAAAACAATAATAATATGTAATGAAAAAGAATTGTCAACAAAGTTGAAAAGCACAAATCTAGAAATGAAAACATTTATAGCAACATATCTTTTAGATAAAGAGGGAGATTTATCTAAAACAGATAAACCAATGGTAGAAAAAATACGAGATAAAATAGAATATGTATTTGACAAAGCAAATGATTATGAAAGAATAAAAGAAAAGTTAATTGGTGAAACTTTTGAATATGTTCCAGAATTTAGCTATATAATAAATGGAATATTAATGCGTTATGAAAACAATCCAGAATTAATAAGATTCTTAAGAGAAAACACAAATTATATAATATCAACATTTAACAAGAGCGGAACAAGAAACTTAAGGATTCTAAAACATGCATTAAATGATTTTAAAAAGATATATGAGATGGTAAATAAAAATTACCCAAATACAAATTATAGAATTCTACAAACTATGCTAATATTTACAATAGCAATATCTTTTGAAATAAAGGCAGGAAAAATAACAAAAGATAAATTTATAAATATAAAAGACAACGAAGAATATAAGTCAATATTAGTTTCATCTAGAGTATTAATGGATAACAGACAATTTTATATAAAAGAATTTGATAACAATTATTATTATAATTTTAAAGTAGAATATCGTTTCTTTAAATTCATAGAAATGTATGTAAGAACAAGAATATTTGATATGAAAACATTTAAGAAAAACATGGAAACAATTATAAACACAGTAGATACAGAAAAACTTCCAGGATACAAAAGGTTACTTACAGAAGAATATTGGAAGATTTCTGATGATCAGTTTCCAGGTGTAATAGAAGAAGTAATAGAAGATGTAAAAAGTGGAAAAGTTAAGTTGCTAGATACTGTAAAATTATTCATATACTTCACATACTTTATAAAAAAAGGATTAATAAAATATGATGTAAAGACTGTAAAAACAATATTCTTTAATGGTATGAATGCGGCAGCTTTAAATTCGGATTATAGCGAAAATGCTGAAAAAGAAATAGAAGGAATAATAATTGGAGAAAAAACACCAGAGATAGAAGAAGTTTTATCACATTTTTATATGTTAAATACAACATTAAAAGATAAAATGTATATAGAAAAAGCGGAAGATATATTTAAATGTATCCCAATGAAAATGGAAATGTTTTATGAAAGATTTGATAAAGAATGTATGAATATACCTATTTTTAAATATTATGATTCATACCAAATGTTCCAAAGACTTTCTTGTGCTAGTAATGAAGATATAGTTGCTATAAAAGAAAAATTGTTAACTAGAGCAGAAAAATATACAAAAGAAATAGAACCAGAAATGAGAAACATGAAAAAACTAAAACAAATTATAGATGATTATGTAAAAGGAAAAGAAATTGGAATAAAAATAGTAATGCTTAAAGAATTTGCGAAGGATTTAGAAATTATTTTAAATAGATATAAATAACAGGAGGGTAAAATGAAAGAATTAGAATTAGACTACTATTTCAAAGAAATAGAAAATTTTAGATTTAAAGAAGTGTTTGACAATTGTACATATCCATGGGAGGCTTTAAATAATATAAATAGTTATATAAAAAAGTTTATGAACAACGAAGATATGAAAATCAATAAAGCAGAAGTGGGAGAATTTTGTTCAATAGAAGGGCCATATTTTATTGACGAAGGCACAAAAATACATGCAAATGTAACAATACAAGGACCAGTGTTAATAGGAAAAAACGTAGAAATACAATCAGGTGCACTAATAAGACCAGGTTCAATAATTGGAGATAACTGCTGTGTAGGGCATGCTTCAGAAGTAAAGCATTGTATATTGCAAAACAAATCAAAAGTAGCAAGCTTAGCATTTGTTGGTGATACTATTCTTGGTAAATCAACAAGAGTAGGAAGTGGAACAATACTTGCAAACAGAAGATTTGATCAAGCTAATATAAAAGTAAAATTAAATGGAGAGAATACAGATACAGGTACAGACTTTTTTGGAAGCATAATAGGAGATAGCTCAAGAATGGGAGCTAATTCTACAGCAGTGCCAGGAACATTTATTGGACCATATACATGGATTTTGCCAACAGTGCAAGTAAGAGGATTTGTCCCTGCAGAAAAAAGAGTATTTCCAAAAGCAGAATATATAGTAACAGAAAATCCAAAAATTGAGTTGAAATAATTAAAAGAATAGAACAAAGCGACTTTAGTCGCCCTTTGTTCTCGCCGATTTGAGTTTCCGAATGTAATGAGAAAATCTCAAAGGCAATAGCGATTACAGCACTTTTTATATACTAGGAAATGAGAAATTTCCTAGTATATAAAAAAGAGAAATCCTTTTTTTAGGATTTCTCTTTTTTTCGCTAAAACTTCCTAAAATTTACGGAAGGAAAAAATTTCCAAAAATTGTATATATATTGTGTAAGAGAATATAGAAAGTTGACATTACCAGATGCCAAGTAGGGACATTGCTCTCAAACGAAGACTATCTTCGAAGAAAGCTTTGTCCTTATACATTAGAAAAAGGAGGAATACAAATGATAAGTGAATATAAAAAACAGGACAAGTTATTAATCTTAAAAATAACAGAAGAGATTGATCATCATACTAGCGAGAAAATAAGAAAAAGAGCAGACTACGAAATACAAATACATATACCTAAAAAAGTAATTTTTGATTTTGAAAAAGTTACTTTTATGGACAGTAGTGGAATAGGAATGATAATAGGAAGATATAAATTAGCAACAATGTTTCGGAGGTACAATGTCCCTAATTAATGTTAAACCAGTTGTAAAAAAAGTACTAGAAATGTCTGGGGTTCTTAAGTTAGTGCCAATAGAAGAAAATGAAAGTATAGGAGGAAATGATTTTGAAAAATGTATATGATAATGAAATGAAATTAGAGTTTACAAGTAAATCAAGTAATGAGGCATTTGCTAGAATTGCAGTAGCAGCATTTGCGGCACAATTGGACCCTACAATAGAAGAATTAGCAGATATAAAAACAGCAGTTTCAGAAGCTGTAACTAATTGCATAATACATGGGTATGAAGAAAAAGAAGGAATAATAAAAATAAAATGTAAACTTTTTGTAAATTCGATAGAAATAATAATATCAGATGAAGGAAAAGGCATAGAGGACATAGACAAGGCAAAAGAGCCATTGTATACATCTAAACCAGATTTAGAAAGATCTGGAATGGGATTTACTATAATGGAAAGCTTTATGGACGAGATGAAAGTAGAGTCTATTTTAGGAATAGGAACAAAAGTAACAATGAAAAAAATGTTAGAAGCACAAAGGAGTAATTTATGTATGAAATAGATTCAGAAGAAATAATAAAGGCTCAAAATAATGATGAAGAGGCTATGACAAAAATAATCAAAACAAATTCTGGATTAATATGGAGTATAGTAAAAAGATTTTTAGGAAGAGGATATGATAAAGAAGAATTAGAACAAATTGCGTATATAGGCTTTATCAAAGCTATAAAAAGATTTGATACTACATTAGAATTTAAATTATCTACATATGCTGTTCCGTACATAATAGGAGAAATAAAAAGATTTATAAGAGATGATGGAGCAATAAAGGTAAGCAGAACTATAAAAGAGCTATCTGCAAAAATAGGGCAAATACAAAAGGAATACATTACAAAAAAAGGAGAAGAAATTACGGTAGAAGAATTAGCAAGAGAATTAAAAGTAGAAAAAGAAGAAATAGTTGTAGCACTAGAATCTCAAAGAACTGTTGAGTCAATAGATAAAAACGTATATGATGACGAAAATGGAGAAGGCAAAATATCAAAGATATCTAATCAAAAAGATGAAACAACTATTCTATTAAATAAACTTTGTGTAGAGGAATTAATAAATAATCTTGAAACGAGAGATAAGAAAATAATTTTACTTAGATATTACAAGAGAAAAACGCAGGCAGAAGTAGCAAAAATGTTGGGAATAACGCAAGTGCAAGTCTCAAGATTAGAAAAAAGAATATTGAGTGAAATGAAAGAAAAAATAGTAAGTTAGTAGGTAGTAAAATGAAAAGAATAATATTTTTTATTATTTCTTTTGTACTGATTTGTTTTGTAATTCCAATAATATTTACAAGCAAGTTTAGAACACTAGAAACAAAAGTAGAACTGCCAATAGATGAAGAAAAAAATAACATTGAAACATATGACTATGGACAATATACTACAGTAAAACTATTACATGTAAGTACAGGAGAAATAGAAGAATTAGGGCTAGACCAATATTTATATGGAGTTGTATCAAGCGAAATGCCTGCAAACTTTGAAGAAGAAGCATTAAAAGCGCAGGCAGTTGTTGCTAGAACGTATACCATATATAAAATAACAAATGGAAGCAAACATGAAAATGCAAACATTTGTGATGATTCGAAATGTTGCCAAGCATGGATTTCGAAAGAAGCAAGATTTGAAAAATGGAACGAAAGTGAAAGAGAAAATAATTGGTCCAAAATTGTAAATGCAGTAGATAGCACAAAAGGTAAAATTATAACATATGATGGGAAACCAATTAATGCGTTTTTTCATTCAAATAGTGGAGGAAAAACAGAAATTGCAAGTAGTGTTTGGGGAGGAAAAGATGAACCGTATTTGCAAGCAGTAGAAACAAGTGGAGAAGGCAATTATACCCAATATAGTTCAGAAGTAATTTTAACTAAAAGCGAATTTGTAGATAAAATAAAACAATATCATAGTAACTTTGAAATAGATTTTTCAAATGAAAATCAAATAGAAATATTAGAATATACAGAAGGACAAAGAATAAAAACAATAAAACTAGGAAATTTAGAGTTAACTGGTACAGAAATTAGAAATATATTTGGATTGAAATCAGCAAAATTTGAAATAAGTGTAGATGGCGAAAATGTAAAGTTTAAAGTTATTGGATATGGACATGGAGTTGGAATGAGTCAAACAGGGGCAGATAGTATGGCTAAGGAAGGAAAAAATTATGAAGAAATAATAAAACATTATTATGCAGGCGTAGAAATAGTAAATCTTTAAATGAATAAATTTCAAAAATAAGGAAATAATTTTACTAAAGATAAATATAAGGAGGCATACAATGAGAAGAGGAAGAAGAGAACTAAGACAGAAAAGTTATTCTAGAAATTTACTATTTTTGGTTGGGGGATTTTTATTATTAATAATACTTACTTTTGCTATAACATTTGCTGTATATAACAACAAATTAAAAAATTCAACATATAGCACATTAACAGCAGAAAAAATTGCAGAACTTGTGCCAAATGATGTAGAAGGTGATAGCCAAGAGGTAGAACAAGCAAGTACAGAAATAGGAAAAACAATAGAAGAGGCAATAAATACAATGGAAAATAAAATAGAAGAGAATCAGAACAATACAACAGAAGAAAATACGGAAAAAACTACTAGTGTACAAACAGAAGAAAGTAATAAACAAATAGAAGAGGTTGCTGAAAAGCCAGTTGTTATAAAAGATCCAGAGTTTATAAGACCAGTAGAAGGAGAGGTTGCAAGAAACTTTGCAAAAGATACTTTGATATATTCAGAAACATTAGATGAGTGGATTACACACTTAGGAATAGATATAAAAGCAGAAAGAACAACAGTAGTAAAATCAGCAGAAAAAGGGAAAGTAATTGCAATAAAAAATGATCCTAGATATGGACTTACAGTAATAGTTGAACATGTAAATGGATTTAAAACAGTATATTCTAATTTACTTACAACAGAATTTGTATCGGAAGGCGAAGAGATAGAAAAAGGACAAAGCATAGGAACAGTTGGAAATTCGGCATCATTTGAGATATGTGATGAGCCACATTTACATTTTGAGATTTTAAAAGACGATGTAAATGTAGATCCAACAATATATTGCAAGTAAGAAAAGGGGATTACTCCCTTTTCTTACTTGACACTGCGGTAAAAATAATATATAAAGTATAAAAGAAAACTAATAGAGAAAAGAGAATTTAAAATGAAATATATAATAACATATGTAATAGTAATTAATCTAATAGCGTTTTTAGCAATGTATATAGATAAGAAAAAGGCTCAGAAAGGAAAATGGAGAATAAAAGAATCAACATTATTTATGCTTGTATTACTAGGTGGCGGAATAGGCGGGATTGCTGGAATGTATACTTTTAGACATAAGACACAAAAAATGCAGTTTGTAATTGGCTTTCCGGCAATACTAATTATTGAAATTATATGTATAATAATATTTTTAATTAATAAATAAAAACCAAAAGGTTTTTATTTTTTTTGTTATTTTTATTGCCCATAAAGCAAAAAACGTGAATGGCTACTTACAAAAGAAATACAAAGGAAAAAACAAACAGATTTACTGGACACATAATTAATGGAAATAACTGTAAAAATGTAAAACAACTGGTAAAAAAATCCACAACTTGTGAATATAATTGTTAAGAAAAGTTAAGAAAATTAGTTATTAACAAAGTTATCCACAGTTTCCACAGAAACATAACGGTGCAAATAATATGTTACAAACAGGTAACATAAACAGACAAAAATGTAATATTTACGTTTTGAATCTGTAATATTTTTGTAATATAAAGTAAAAACATTGACACAATTCACAATAACGTATAAAATAAAAAACGTAAAATAAAGGAAAAAAATATTAAAAGTTTGAGAGGAGAAAAACTAATGGTAGATAAATCAATGGAAAAGATAGTTAATTTATGTAAAAATAGAGGATTTATATATCCAGGGTCAGAAATATATGGAGGACTTGCAAATTCATGGGATTATGGACCAATAGGTTCTGAGATGAAAAAAAACATAAAAGATATGTGGTGGAAAAAGTTTATACATGAATCAAAATATAATGTTGGAATAGATGCAGCAATAATTATGAATCCAGAAGTATGGGTAACAACAGGACACGTAGGAGGATTTAGTGACCCACTTATAGACTGTAAGGAATGCAAAACAAGACACAGAGCAGATAAATTAATAGAAGAATGGGGATTCAAAAATGGAAAAGATATAACAGGATTAGATGGATGGACAAATGAACAACTAGTAGATTATATAAATGAAAATAAAATAGAATGTCCAAACTGTGGAAAATCAAATTTTACGGATATTAGAAAATTTAACTTAATGTTTAAAACATTTATGGGAGTTACAGAAGATGCAAAATCAGAAGTATATTTAAGACCAGAAACAGCACAAGGAATGTTTGTAAACTTTAAAAATGTACAAAGAACAACAAGAAGAAGATTACCATTAGGAATAGGCCAAATGGGACGTTCTTTTAGAAACGAAATAACACCAGGTAACTTTATATTTAGAACAAGAGAATTTGAACAAATGGAATTAGAATTCTTCTGCAAACCAGGTACAGACCTAGAATGGTATGAATACTGGAAAAAATTCTGTAAAGATTGGTTGCTAGGAATAGGAATTAAAGAAGAAAACTTAAGAATGAGAGAACATTCAAAAGAAGAACTTTGTTTCTACAGTAAAGGAACAACAGATATAGAATACTTATTCCCATTTGGATGGGGAGAATTATGGGGAATAGCAGATAGAACAGACTATGACCTAACAAGACACATGGAAGCATCTAAAGTAGATTTAACATACTTAGACCCAGAAACAAACGAAAAATATGTACCATATTGTGTAGAACCAGCAGTTGGTGTAGATAGAATTTTCTTAACAGTATTATGTGATGCTTATGATGAGGAAGAAGTTGGAGAAGGTGATGTAAGAACAGTGTTACATCTACATCCATCAATTGCACCATACAAAGCAGCAGTACTTCCACTATCTAAAAAACTAAGTGAAAAAGCAACAGAAGTATTTGAAAAACTATCTAAAAAATATATGTGTGAATATGATGAGGCAGGAAGTATAGGAAAAAGATATAGAAGAGAAGATGAAATTGGAACACCATATTGTATAACAATAGACTTTGAAACAGAAAACGATAACTCTGTAACAATAAGAGATAGAGACACAATGGAACAAGTAAGAGTAAAAATTGATGAGTTAGAAAATTGGCTAGAGGAAAAAATAAATAAATAGTACCACGGAAACGAATTGAAAGAACAAAGCAGTTTTGATTGCTTTGTTCTTTTGCTTGTGATATTATTTATATGAATAATTTTTAGGAGGAAAAAATGGCACATAACTGGACACCAAATCAATTACAAGCAATAAATAAAACGGGAAGCAATATTTTAGTTGCAGCAGCAGCACGGGAGTGGAAAGACAACAGTTTTAGTAGAAAGAATGATAAATAAAATAATTAAAGAAAAAATAGATATAAATCAGCTTTTAATAGTAACATTTACAAATGCCACAGCTTCTGAAATGAGAGAAAAAATACTAGAAGCAATTTACAAAAAAATAGAAGAAGAACCAGAAAATAAGAATTTACAAAAACAAATTGTTTTATTAAATGATGCTAATATTTCCACAATACACTCATTTTGCCTAGAAGTTATAAAAAATTATTTTTACGAAATAGGAATATCACCAAACTTTAGAATTGGAGATAATGCAGAAATAAAGCTTTTAAAACAAGAAACATTAGAAGAGGTATTTGAAGAGCTTTATGAAGAAGAAAACAAAGATTTTATAAAACTTGTAGATACATATTGTGGTTATAGAAATGATAACCAATTAAGAGAATTAGTGCTAAAAATATACAATTATTCTCAAAGTATGCCATTTCCAATGGAATGGATTAGTGAAAATGTAGATAAATTTAATATAACAAACAAAACCGATTTTTCGCAAATTGAATGGGGAAAATTATTAATAAAAAACTTTAAAGAAGAAGCTCAAAGTGCAGCAACTGCATTAAAAACAGTAAAAAATGAATTAAAAGAAGATAGTGAGCTAGAAAAGTACTATATAACAATACTAGAAGATATAGAAAAAATAGAGAAATTATTAAAACAAGATTCATGGGATGATATCTATAGTTTAATTTGCAATTTACAATTTGAAAAATGGCCTATTTCTAGGAAAATACAATCAGAGCTAAAAGACAAAAGCAAGCAAATACGCGATAAAGTAGAAAAACCAATTAAAGATTTTAGAGATACAATATTTATATATAAATCAAAAGAAGCTATTGAAGATATATATGATATGTATAAAATATTAAATATACTAGAAAAAGTAATATTAAAATTTTCTAATAAATATCAAGAGAATAAAAAAGAAAAGAATATAATAGATTTTAGTGATATAGAACATTTTGCATTAAAGATTCTAGTAAAAAAAGATGAAAACGATAATTACATACCAACAGAAGTTGCAAAAATCTATAAAGAAAAATTTAAAGAAATAGCAATAGATGAATATCAAGATAGTAATTTGGTTCAAGAATATATATTAACTACAATTTCTAATGGAAAAAATATTTTTATGGTTGGAGATGTAAAGCAAAGTATATATAAATTTAGACAAGCAAGACCAGAGCTGTTTTTGCAAAAATACAATACCTATAAATTGCCAGATGAAGTTACAAATGAATGTAAAGAAAACACTAAAATACAGCTATTTCAAAACTTTAGAAGTAGAAGTAGTGTGCTAGATATAACAAATTTAGTTTTTGATAATATTATGAGCATGGATTTGGGAGGAATAGAATATAACGAAAAAGAATATTTAAACAAGGGAGCAGAATTTAAGGAAGCAACACAAGAATTAAATGTTGCAGGCAAAGCAGAATTAAATATAATAGATTTAAAAAAAGAAGATGAGGAAAAAGAGGAAGAAACAGAAGAAAAAATATTAGAAAAAAGTGAGATGGAAGCAAAAGCTGTTGCAAATAGAATAAGAAAACTATTTGAAGACAATTATTGTGTATATGATAAAAAAGAAGGATATAGAAAAGCAACATTTAAAGATATTGTAATACTTTTAAGAACTACATCAGATACTGCAAAAGTATATGAAAAAGAATTAACTCAAAATGGATTTCCAACTTTTACAGACACAGGATCTAATTATTTTGAAACAGAAGAAATACAAATAATCCTATCAGTTCTAAAAATAATAGACAATCCAAATAATGATATTCCATTAGTTACAGTTTTAAGATCACCAATAGGAGGATTTACAGATAATGAATTAATTGAAATAAGATTAGAAGAAAGAAATGGACTGTTTTATCAAGCTCTAGAAACAACAAAGGAAAAATCTCAAAATCTAGAATTAAAAAACAAAGTAAATAAATTTTTAAATATGTTAAACGATTGGCAACTGAAACAAGAGTATCTAAGCCTGGATGAGCTTATTTGGTATATATATGAAAGTACTAATTATTATAACTTTGTAAGTAGTAAACCAAATGGAGAATTAAAAACAGCTAATCTAAAATTACTTTTCGAAAAAGCAAAAGACTATGAAAAGGCAAGCTTTAAAGGATTATATAATTTTATAAATTACATAGACAAAATAAGCAAAGGCTCAGACGACATGGGTTCTGCAAAACTTATTCGGAGAAAATGAGAATGTAATTAGAATAATGAGCATTCATAAGAGTAAAGGGTTAGAATTCCCAATAGTATTTTTAAGTGGAGCTGGCAAACAATTTAATATGCAAGACTTAAATGAACAAATACTATTAGACCAAGATATGGGATTTGGACCTAAATATATAAATTTTGAAAGAAAAATAGAATACAATACAATAGCAAAAGAAGCAATAAAAATAAAATCAAAAACAGAACTGCTATCTGAAGAAATGAGACTTTTGTATGTTGCGTTAACAAGAGCAAAAGAAAAAATAATAATAACGGGTGTAGAAAAGGATTTACAAAAAACATTAGAAAACAAGCAAAAAGAGCTAGATATGTATGACGGCGCACAGAAAATTCCTTTAAATTTGGTAAAAAAATCAAAAACATATTTAGATTGGCTAGAATATGTATATCTATTTAACAAAGAAAAGAACATAATAGAATTCAATAAAATTGTGCTAGAAAACGAAAAAACTAAAGAAGAAAATGATAATAAAAAAGAAAAGAAAATAGATGTAATAAAAGATATATCTAAAGAACAAAAAGAAGAAGTAAATAAAAAACTAACATGGAAATATAATTATATAGAAAGCACAAAAATAGAAGGAAAAACGTCTGTAAGTGCACTTGCAAAAGATAGTGAAAAAAATATACAGATAGTAGAAAAGCCAAAATTTATGCAAAATATAGAAACACTAAACAAAGCAGAAATTGGTACATTAATGCATTTAATTCTGCAAAAACTAGACTTTAGAACAAATTATAATGAGAAAACATTAAATGACTTAATACAAAAATTAGTATATTTAAATATAATTACAGAAAAACAATCTCAATACATAGATAAGAAAAGAATATTAGCATTTACTAAAACAGAATTATTTAGAGAAATACAGAATGCCAAAGAGGTATATAAAGAACAACCATTCCATAGCAGTGTTATAGATGAGAATACAAAAGAAAGAATACTTATACAAGGTATAATCGACTTGTATTATATAAATCAAAATAATGAAATTGTATTAGTTGATTATAAAACAGATTATGTGGAAAAAAACAACGAACAAGAACTTATAGAAAAATACAAAACCCAATTAACTATTTATAAAAGAGCAATAGAAGAGGCGTTGGATAAAAAAGTAGAAAAAGCGTATGTATATTCTATATATTTAAACAAAGAAATTTTAATAAAAGATTAGTGGCATTAAAAAGTATACATATATTAAAAGCCTTAAGTTCTCTAGACTTTACAAATTTGCCAATTTATATTATAATTATTAAAGAAATAAAAAGGGAGCAAATATTATGGCAAAAATGAAAAAGTTTTTAAAATACTTAATATGGCTTGTATTGCTATATTTAATTGTAAACGGATTAACATATCTTGCCACAAAAGATGATTATAAAGAATTAACCAATTATACTATATTAACAGATTCTCCAAAAATAGAAGTAACTGAAAGTATGACAGCATATACACATGGCTATATAAAAGGTCAAGTAACAAACGATACAGGAGAACATATACAAAAAACATACTTAAAATTAGATTTTTATGATAAAGATGGTATATATATAGGTAAAGAGATGAAAGCGTTAGAATATTTTAATTCTAACGAAACAATTAAATTCGATATTTCCTATACATATACAAATGTAGGAAAAATAAAGTTAAGTATTTCAAATGAAGAAAATACTAAAAAAGAAGACAATAAAATTGATGAAACTGTAAAGCCAATTATAACTGAAGAAACTGTAAAGTTGGCAGTTCCAATTGCAGCTGTTATGCTAATATGGTACATCTTACCATACTAATGTTAAAGAAAATAGCAAATTGTTTAAAAAAAGTAAAAAAACATTTGCTATTTTTATTTATTTGTAATATAATTGCAATAAAAGTGTAACAATAATGAAATACAAAACGAAAGGATAGATGTTTACATGTTTGGTTTTGGACAAGATATTGGTATAGACTTGGGAACTGCAACAGTAATTGCATATGTTAAAG
>OLSB01002753.1_pt1 | contig 13959 bp, 14 predicted proteins | sample 1672071 | NCBI WGS metagenome assembly OLSB01 (sample SAMEA3136642, study PRJEB25190) | human gut metagenome | biome: human gut; feature: human-associated habitat; material: faeces | place: Austria | collected 2013 | reverse complement strand
CCATGGAGCGGAAGGCGTCGTTGAGGTCGTAGCACATCTGGGTGATGGGGTGCAGCCCTCCGGCGGGAGGCAGATAGCCGGGCACGGAGATGTCGAAGTCCGCGTCAATCTGGGAAGCCTTCAGCTTCAGGTCGTTTCTGTGCTGCTCGATAAGCTCCGTCAGCTGCGCCTTGGCTTGGTTCACGGCCTTGCCCATCTCCGGACGCAGCGCCACGTCCAGCTTGGGCACCTCCTTCAGCAGCGCCGTCAGGCCGCCCTGCTTGCCCAAAATGGCGGCCTTGATGTCCTGCAGCTCCGTTTCGTTCTTGGCTGACAGGATCTTTTCTTTGCCCTCCCGGAGCAGCGCGTTCAGTTTTTCTTTCATCGGTAATGATTCCTCCTCATTCAAAGTGGGATTCGTTTTGGAAATAAAAAAACACCTTTCCTCCCCCAAATAAGGGACGAAAGGCATACAGCGTTCCGTGGTACCACCCAAATTCGCAGGAAAACCCTGCGCACTCGTTTCCCCATAACGGAGGCCAAACCGGCTGCGCATTTCCTCGCAGCAGCTCCCGGGCGAACACCGCAGCAGGCAGCAGGTCGGCTTGCAGCCGATGACCGACCCTCTCTTGGCAGCCGTTATGCGCGGATTTTCCCGTTCATAGCTTTTAATATGTCCATTTATACCATATTTTTTTCCGCTTTTCAAGGGAAAATTTTCGTCGGACTGACGAAAAAAGTATCGCCGTCAAGGCGAATTCGTGCTATACTGTTGCAAAGCAAAAGGAAAGGGGGCGCTTGCCCTTGGAAACCATTACGGATGCTTTCGTGCGCCGGAGCCTGCCCCGACGCGATCCCGAGGGACACAAAGGGATGTTCGGCAAGGTGCTGTGCGTCTGCGGCAGCGTGGGCTACACCGGCGCGTCGATCTTTGCCGGCCGTGGGGCGGTGCGCACCGGATCGGGGCTGGTGTTTCTGGCCGTGCCCGAGAGTGTGTGGCCGGTGGCGGCGGTGAAGAGCGACGAGGCCATGCCCTTTCCCGTGCCGGAGGCGGAGGGGCGGCTGTCCCTTCTGGCGGAGGAGCCGATCCGGCGCCGTGCGGAGAGCTGTGACGCCGTGCTCATAGGCTGCGGCCTGGGGCGGGGCTGGCAGACGGACGCTCTGGTGCGGAACCTGCTGACCATAGAAAAGCCCCTGGTGCTGGATGCCGACGGCTTAAACGCTCTCAGCGGCCGCGAGGAGCTGCTGCAAAAGCGCGCCGCCCCCACGATCCTGACGCCCCATGAGGGGGAGTTCCTCCGGCTGGGGGGCGGCCTTTCCGCCGGACGGGAGGCGGCAGCGGCGGCATTTTCCGAAAAGTACGGCGTATACTTAGTTCTGAAAGGGCACCGCACCGTGGTGGCGGCTCCGGACGGGCGCCTCGCTGTCAACGGCACCGGCAACAGCGGCATGGCCAAGGGCGGCAGCGGCGATGTGCTGGCGGGGATGATCCTCTCTCTGCTGGGTCAGGGCTGCGAAGCGTTTGCAGCCTGCTGCGCCGGCGTGTGGCTCCATGGCCGAGCCGGTGACCTGGCGGCGGCGGACAAAGGGGAGCGGGGCATGACCCCCACCGACCTCTTGGAGCAGATACCCTACGCCATGAAAGACCTATAAATATAAATCAGTCTGCTGAAAAAACGATCCTGTCATTCCGAGGGAGCGAAGCGACCGTGGGAATCCATAATTTCCTCCCCGAAAAAACGGATGGCAAAGCCCGTGTGCGCACAGACTCCGCCATGATTTTTTCGGCACACTATAAAATCGGGATACGGAGAGCCTTTCAATTTATAATGAATAAATAGGAGGGCAAAGCCGTGAAAAAATACTGGCTGACGGGGCTTGCGCTGTGCCTGCTGCTGGCGGGCTGCGGCCATTCCAAGCGGGAGGCGGTGCAGGCGTATTACGCCGGCATACAGTCGGCGCAGATGGAGGCGCAGGTGGTGGTGCATTTGCCCACCGACGACCGCACCTTCACCGTGGCGGCGGCATACGACAGGGAATCGGGCGCCACCACCACCATCATGGAGCCGGAGATCCTGCGCGGACTCAGCGCCACGGTCTCGGCAAAGGAGATGCAGCTTTTGTATGACGGCAGTGTGTGGCCGGCCGGAGACGGCGGGAGCCTGTCGGCGGCCAACTGCCTGCCTCTGCTTTTGTATGCGGCAGGGGAGGGCTTCGTGACTCGGGAAGGCGCAGATAAAATCGGCGGAGAGGAGTACATTTTCCTCGCCACCGAGGCCTCCGGCAGCGACGGCGAGAAGTTTGCCTGCACGCTGTGGGTTCAGCCCGAAACCTTTGCCCCCTATGCCGCGGAGCTGAGTCGGGACGGACAGGTGCTGCTGACGGTGACGTTCACGCAGTTTGCCTGTGAGAGAGATACGCAAGAAAAATAAACCTTTTGGCAGAAAGTGGAGGATGTATACCATGGAGTCTACACTGAGGAGAACGTGGGCGGTCATTGATCTGGACGCCCTGAAAGAAAACTATGAAAAGCTGCGCCGCCGCATCGGCTCGGAGGTGAAATTTTTGGGCGTTGTGAAGGCCGATGCATACGGCCACGGCGCCATTCGGGTGTCCCGTGTGCTGCAGGAGAGCGGGGCGGACTATCTGGCGGTGAGCAGCGCCGACGAGGCCGTGGAGCTGCGTCGGGGCGGCATCACCATGCCCATCCTGATCCTGGGTCACACCCCCAAGGAGCAGGTGGAGCTGCTGATCCGCAACCGCATCACTCAGGCGGTCACCTGCCGCGCCAAGGCGCTGGAGTACAGCGCCGAAGCGATGCGCTGCGGCGGCACGCTGAAGATCCATATCAAGGTGGACACCGGTATGTCCCGTTTGGGCTATCTGGTGGCCGGCAGCCACTTTGACACCGGCGTGGAGGGCATCTGCGAAAGCTGCCGCCTGCCGGGGCTGGAGGCAGAGGGCATCTTCACCCATTTCGCCGTGTCCGACGAGGAGGACGAGGAGAGCAAGGCCTACACCAGAGAGCAGTTCCGCCTGTTCACCTCCGTCATTGAAAAAGTGGAGGAGAAGCTGGGGCGCAAGTTCCACCTGCGCCACTGCGCCAACACCGGCGCCGTGGCCTATTGGCCGGAGATGCTGCTGGACATGGTGCGCCCGGGTCTGCTGCTCTATGGCTACGGCGACGGGGCAAAAAAGCTGGGTCTGCGTCCGGTGATGCGCCTTATGACCAGCGTCAGCACCACCAAGACCTACGAGGCGGGCACCTCCGTCAGCTACGGACGCATTTTCAAAACGGAGCGCACCACCCGCATGGGCGTCGTGCCCTACGGCTATGCCGACGGCTTCTTCCGCTGCCTGTCGAACCGCTGCAGCCTCATGACGGCCTATGGCCCTGCTCCCCAGCGGGGACGCATCTGCATGGACATGTGCATGATTGACCTGACAGATCTGCCCCAGGTGGACGTGGGGGACGAGGTGGAGGTCTTTGGCCCGAATAACCCCGTGGAGAAGCTGGCGGAGCTGGCAGGCACCATCCCCTATGAGCTGACCTGCGCCGTGAGCAAGCGGGTGCCGCGGGTGTATTATGAAAACGGCAGGGAAACGGAGCGGGAGCTGCTGCTGCGCTTCTGACCGCACCATGTGCGTGCGGCGGGCATAGACTGGTATGGGACGGACACAGCGCGGTTTTTTCCGTGGGGCGTATAATTTTCACGGCTGCGTGGGACAATGAAAGTGACCCAGATCCATGGGTACTTTTTTCCGGCGGAGTGTGAACCTTGTGGAATCAACTGTCAGACGAGGCGAGATCTATTATGCCGACCTCAGCCCGGTGGTGGGCAGCGAGCAGGGGGGCGTGCGGCCGGTGCTGATCGTGCAGAACGACACCGGCAACCGTCACAGCCCCACCGTCATTGCGGCGGCCATCACCTCCCGCACCGGCAAGGCCAAGCTGCCCACGCATATCGAATTGCCCGGGCAGAGCAGCGGTCTGCCGCGGGACTCCATCATCCTGCTGGAGCAGATCCGCACCTTGGACAAAAAGCGCCTGCGGGAAAAAATGGGACGGGTGGAGGATGACATCATGCAGCAGGTGGACGCGGCCATCGCCGTGTCCTTCGGGCTGCCCCATGAGCGTCTGGTATGAGCAGCGCCTACATACCGGACAAAATCAAGCAAAGAGAGAGGAGCCCTTCCTCTCTCTTTTTTGCCGCAATTATGGAAATTATTAAAAATTCACCCATTCAAAAATATTTTCGTGAAATTTTATTGACAGATGTTTGGATACATGGTACAGTGAAATTGGAAATAATAATGGCTTGCAATTACCGACCTAACTACAAACCATTTTTATTGACAGCATTTATACATGGGTTTGTAATGCGCAGGCTTCTCTGAAAGGGAGTGGGTTTGCGCGTTTTACTTTATAACGTATGGGGATAGACGAATTTTATTCCAATTTTCTTGGAATGGTTGAGGACGAGTTTTTTATGGCATGCGTGGATTCGGCCGAGTATGAGATCAAAAAATGCCTTGTGACCGGCGCGGTTGCGGCGCATCTTGGCATTGAAATAGACAGCGCAGAGTTTGAAGAATTTTGCAGCCATAGAAGGATATAGACAACAGACGAAGACGCATTGGCAGCGGCTAAGTATCTGATGCTGGAAACGAAGGTGCTGAAGCAGATCGGAGTAACGGCATAATAGTATTATAGTGTTTGGAGAGCATTTGCAAAGTCACCATATCGCCGTTAAGCGACCCGACAGGGGCGAAAAGCCGAGCCTGTCGGGTCGCTTTCTGCGCCGCCCGTGCCTTGACAAACTACCGATTGGTAGGTAAAATAAGAGGCGATCTCGCAGAAAACTTTTACGCAAAGAGGTGTTTGCCGTGCGAAAGCTGCTCAACCCCCTGGCCATGCTGCTGTGCGGCCTGGTCATAGGCGCCGCCGTCCGGCTGCTGGATATATACACCGAGAACCTCGGGGTGATCTTCTCCCAAATGGCCGTGTGGATCCTTCTGGGCACCCTCATCGCCATCTACAGCCCCACCCCCGGGCGCGCCATGGCCAACATCCTGCCCTTCTGCCTGGGCGTGCTGGCCACCTATTACGCCGTGGCCGTCATCACCCACGGGGTGTACGGCAAAAGCTATATCATCGGCTGGACGGTGTTTGCTCTCCTGTCGCCCCTCATGGCGTATCTGGCTTGGCGGAGCAAGGAAAAAGGCACCTTTTCCGCTCTTTTGCGGGTGGGCATCGTGGCGGTGTCCGTGCTCTCCAGCCTTCTCCTGTTCGAGGGCTTTCGTGTCTATGATTTCATCATCGACGGCCTTCTGGTTTACTTCCTGTTCTTCAAAAAAGTGCGCCGCTGAGGGAAAATGTTGTGCCGCGGCGAAAAACGGCTACCATATCTTGACGCGTTGTGATATAATACCATAACAGCCGCTCCATCGGGCGGCCTGAAGGGAGGGGAACAAGACCCATGAAGTGTCCCTATTGCGGATTTTCCGAGAGTAAGGTGGTGGACTCCCGACCTGCCGATGAGGGCAGCATCCGCCGCCGCAGGGAGTGCCTGCAGTGCGAGCGGCGCTTTACCACCTATGAAACCGTGGAGAGCCTGCCCATGGTGGTCATCAAGAAGGACGGCAGCCGCCAGACCTTTGACCGCAGCAAGGTGCTGCGGGGCATCCAGCGCAGCTGCGAAAAGCGCCCCGTGCCCGTGGCCGACATGGAGCGCATGGCGCTTGAGATCGAGCAGGAGCTGCAAAACAAGCTGGAGCGCGAGATCAGCACGGAGCTGGTGGGCGAAATGGTCATGGACAAGCTGAAAAAGGCCGACGAGGTGGCCTATGTGCGCTTCGCCTCCGTGTACCGCCAGTTCAAGGACATCAACACCTTCATGAGCGAGCTGAATAAGCTGCTGAATGAAAAGTGATCCGGCGCTATAGGCTATAATAGGCTATAAAATGTTCCGCAGGGTCAGCCGCTGCATCTCGTCCAAGAGGGTAAATTGGGTGCACAGCTCGGCCATGTCCGCCTGCAAGTCGCTGCCTTCCCGCTGCCGGCAGAGGGCGATGCACCGCTGCAACAGCGCCTCCGTTTCGTCCAGCTCCTGATGGGCAATGACCATGTGGAGCCACTCCTGCTGCACCTGCCAGCTTTCGTAGAGGCCGGTGAGCGCCTGCTGCGCCTGCGGCCAGTCCTCCCGGCCAGCAAAGTCTGCGGCGGTCTGGAGCTGCTGCTTCCAGCCGTCCGTGCAGCGCTTCACGCTGCTGCCGGCATACAGGCACAGGATCATCGTCAGCAGCAGGATAAAAATGGGTATTCTCAGCGATCTCATTTGGCACGATCCTTTACAATACAAATGATCTTCCCCCGCTCGTCAATGCTCAGCAGAAAGACTTGGGAGGGAGCGTCCACGCCGTTTTCTGAAAGCTGCGCCTGCAGCCACGCTTCGTCGTGTCCGGTCTGACGCAGGTTGCCCCGCAGCAGCCGCCCGTCGTTGATGATGACTGTGGGGAGAAACACATCGTCCTCGTAGGTCAGGCCCAGCTGATAGGGCGTTGCGGGCTGCGCCGCCGTGCGCAGCAGCACCGACAGCTGCCCGCCGGTCTCCAGAACGGCGTATTTCACGTCGCTTATGTCCGTGACGCCTTGGGTGCGCAGCTCCTCGAACAGCTCGTCCAGGGTCAGGCGATTGTGGCGCATGGCGTCCTGCTGGAGCTTCCCGTTTCGTATGATGATGGCGGGCTTGCCGCAGATCAGGGTGCGAAAGCGCACATTGCGCAGGCTGACGCAGCTGAGGAGCATGCTCATGGCCAGCAGCGTCACGATGGGTATGACCCCGTTCACCAGCGGGATGCCGAAGTCCTGCATGGGCACCGAGGCCAGATCCGACAGCAGCATCGTCAGCACCAGTTCAATAGGCTCCAGCTCGCCGATCTGCCGCTTGCCGGTGAGCCGAAGCCCCACGATGAGCAGCAGGTATAAAATGGCTGTGCGGAAAAAAGCGGTTATCACAGGGCATACCTCCTTTGCGGCAGTATTTGCCGTTTGAGGTAGAAATATACAAAAAAGTCAGACACAGAGCGGAAAGGAGGCTCATGGGGATCCCCCCCCATCACAAGCGCCAGCGCCCACTTGCGTGGGACGACGAGGAGGAGAGAGTATCGAGTTTTTCGGCGGAAGCTCTCCCGCACCGTTCGGGTGCGCACGCAGCCGGTAAATATGCGGGCGACCGCAAAACAGAGAAGCTGCGGCCGGACAGGAATGGCAAATATCTGTGCGTTTGTCCTTCCGATTGTAAAAAACGATTGTGAAAAAATCAGTTTAGCGATCAGGAGGAAATTAAATATGTGTGGAATCGTAGGTTATGTAGGTCGGGAGCAGGCCGCCCCCATTCTGCTGGACGGACTGCAGCGGCTGGAATACCGTGGTTATGACTCTGCCGGCGTGGCCGTCAGCGGCCCGAACGGGATGCAGGTGAGAAAGGCCAAGGGTCGCCTGCAGGTCTTGAAGGAGCTGACCCATGACGGCGCGGATCTGCCCGGCACGCTGGGCATCGGCCACACCCGCTGGGCCACCCACGGCGAGCCAAACGACATCAACGCCCACCCCCATGTCAGCCGCAGCGGCCGCATTGCGCTGGTGCACAACGGCATCATCGAGAACTTCGCGGAGCTGAAGGGTCAGCTGCTGCACAAGGGCTATCAGTTCACGTCTGAGACCGACACCGAGGTGGTGGTGCAGCTGCTGGACTACTACTATGACCAGTGCGGCGATATGATCGAGGCCGTGCGCCGCGTGCTCAACGCCGTGGAGGGAGCCTATGCCTTCGGCATCGTGTCCGCCGATGCGCCGGACACCCTCATCGCCGCCCGCAAGGACGCCCCGCTGCTGCTGGGCTACGGCGAGGGGGAGAACTTCATCGCCTCCGACGTCACCGCCATCATCCGCCACACCCGTGACATCTCCTATATGGAGGACGGCGAGATGGCCGTTCTGACCTCGGACAGCATCACCGTCTATGACAAGACCGGCGCCGAAGTGACCAAGAAGCACCACCATGTGGACTGGAATATCGACGCCGCCGAAAAGGGCGGCTACGCCCACTTCATGCTCAAGGAGATCTTCGAGCAGCCCCGCGCCATTCGGGAGGCCACCGCTGCCCGCCTGCAGGGCGGCCGCGTGATCCTGCAGGATCTCACCATGACCCCCGAGGACATCCGCAATATCGGCCGCATCATCATCATCGCCTGCGGCTCGTCCTACCATGTGGGCATGGTGGGCAAGTACAATCTGGAGCGCATGCTCCGCCGCAGCGTGGAGGTGGTGCTGGCCTCCGAGTTCCGTTACAGCGACCCCATCGTGCAGCGGGGCGATCTGGTCATCGCCATCAGCCAGTCCGGCGAAACGCTGGACACCATGGCCGCTCTGCGTGAGGCCAAAAAGCGCGGCGCCCGCATCCTGTCCATTGTCAACGTGGTCGGCTCCTCCATCGCCCGTGAGTCCGATGACGTGCTCTATACCTGGGCCGGCCCCGAGATCGCCGTGGCCACCACCAAGGCCTACAGCACCCAGATGGCCGTGCTGAACATGCTGGGTCTGTATTTCGGCGACATTCTGGGCACCGTCGACCGCCAGACCTACTCCGAAATGGTGCGGGATATGCAGCGCCTGCCGGAGTACATCGAGAAAATTCTGGACGGTGCCGAGGCCATCCACGACATCGCAAAGCAGATCTGCAAAAGCGAGGACGTGTTCTTCATCGGCCGCAATCTGGACTATGCCCTGTCCTTGGAGGGCAGCCTGAAGCTCAAGGAAATTTCCTATATCCATTCCGAGGCTTATGCCTCCGGCGAGCTGAAGCACGGCACCATCTCCCTCATCGTGGAGGGAACGCTGGTCATCGCTCTGGGTACCTATGGTCCCCTGTTCGACAAGGCCATGAGCAACGTGGTGGAGGTGCAGGCGCGGGGCGCCAATGTGCTGGCGCTGACCACCCGCAGCCATGCCGAAGAGATGCGCCGTCATGTCCCCATGGTCATGACCATTCCGGACATTCACGACATGCTGCTGCCCCAGCTGGGCGTGGTGCCTCTGCAGCTGCTGGCGTACTACATCGCGCTGGAGCGCGGCTGCGACATCGACAAGCCCCGTAACCTCGCCAAGAGCGTCACGGTGGAGTAAGCGAAAATGTTTCACCTCATGATGCTGTTTGCGCTTGCGTTGGCTTCGGCGCTGGTGCTCGGCTGTATAATTGCAGCCATAGGGATTTGATCCATAAGAATAAATGGCAAGCAGAGGCGGGGAAGGGTTTCCTCGCCTCTGCGCTGTTAAAGCAAGAAAAGGGCGGGGTGCCCTCACCCTGCCGCCGACATACGCTGCACCCTCAAAAAACCTGTCATTGCGAACCAGCCCGCAGGCTGGTGTGAAAATCCGTAATACCCCCGCGCCCTGCACCTTCTGCCCTCCGTAGGGCGAGGTATCCCCACCCCCCTTGAAAGCAGAAAACTCCAAACTTCCCCCTTTTCTTTTCCTGTTCCTTGCGGTATAATCATCTATTAGACAGCTTATTTCCTCGGAAGGAGAGAGAATATGACAACAGCAGAATTGGTCAGCCGTCTGCAGCAGGTGCAGAGCATGTCCATCGTGGGCATGTGCAAAAACGCCGGCAAAACCACCATGCTCAACTGGCTCCTGGCGCACACAGGCCGCCGGCAGATCTTGGGTCTTACGTCCATCGGCCGTGACGGCGAGAGCACCGACGTGGTCACCGGCACCGAGAAGCCCAGCATTTTCGTTCCCGCCGGCACCCTCATCGCCACCGCCAAGGACATGCTGCGTCTGGGGGACGTGACCAAGGAGATCCTCATCACCACCGGCATCCCCACCCCCTTGGGCGAGGTGGTGGTCATGCGCGCCCGCAGCGACGGCTATGTGCAGCTGGCGGGTCCCTCCATCACGGCGCAGCTGCGGGAGGTGTCCCGCATGTTCTTCGAGCTGGGCGCCACCCAGTCCATCATTGACGGCGCCCTCGGCCGCAAATCTCTGGGCGCCCGCAACGTGGCCGACGGCATCGTCCTCTGCACCGGCGCGTCCTATAACATGAGCATGGACAAGGTCATCGAGGACACGGCCAACTTCTGCCGCCTTATGGATCTGCCCAAGGCGGACACCCTGCCCCCCGAGGCCACGGACGGCCTGGAGGCCTGCCTCAAGGAGCACGGCGAGGCTTACATCGCCGGCGCCCTCACGGACACCATGGTCATCCCTCTCCTGCGCAGCGGCCTGCTCCGCAGCAGCCGCCTTGTGGTGGCCGACCCCAGCAAGGTGCTCTTAAAGCCCGACACGCTGGACAAGCTGGCCGTGCGTGACGTGACGCTCCAGACCAAGGATGCCGCCCGGACTTTGTGTGTCACGGTGAACCCCGTGTCGGCTTACGGCTGGAAGTTTGATAAGGACGAGTTTATTGATCGGATGCGCCAGAGCGTGAAGGTGCCGGTCATCAATGTGAAGGAGGAACTGGCATGATTTCCATTCGATTTGAGGAAAAGCAGCAGATCGGCCTGCAATACGCCCTGGAAACGCTCCACGGCTGCAGCCCCTTCGGGCAGGAGAAGATCCGCCGCCTGCGGTTTTACACGCCGGCCGAGCGCGCCGAGCTGGAAACGGAATTATATAATGTGCGGCAGGCCGCCGACCACGCCGAGCAGCTTAAGGGCGTGTATGATAAAATATGTATCCTGCTGTGCCAGATGAAGGACATCCGCAATTCCATCCGTCGCTGCCGCGACGGCGAGGTGCCGGATCATGTGGAGCTGTTCGAGATCAAGGGTTACCTGCAGCGTCTGGAGAGCCTGCTGCCACTGTACGCTCAGCTGACCGAGGAAGCGCCCCTGCGCGGCCTGTCCTTCCACGATCCAAAGCCCGCTCTGGACATTCTGGATCCGGATAACACCCGCTCCCGCGGCTTTTATATCCCTGACAGCATGACCGAGAATCTCCGCCAGATCCGCCGCACCAAAAAGCAGCTGGAGGAAAAGCTCCACGAGGCGAAGACCGACGCCGAAAAGGACGACCTTCGCCTGCAGCGCACCCGCGTGTGCGCCGAGGAGGAGAGCGAGGAAACGAAGATCCGCCGCGACATGGGCGCCCGTCTTGCCCCCTTGGCGGAGGATATGCTGGCGGACGCCGAGAGCGCCGGCCGGTTGGATTTTATCATCCAGAAAGCCCTGTTTGCCGTGCGCTACGGCGGCGTTATGCCGGAGATCACCGACGGCGAGCTGGAGCTGACGGACATGGTGAACCCCGAGCTTTGCGACCTGCTCAGCGAGCAGGGGCGCAGCTTCGTGCCGGTGTCCATTTCGCTGGAGCGCGGCGCCACGGTCATCACCGGCGCCAACATGGGCGGCAAGTCCGTTGCCATGAAGACGGTGGCGCTGAACGTGCTGCTGATGCAGGCGGGCTTCCTTGTCTGCGCCAAGGCGGCGAGAATGCCCCTGTTCGAGAGCGTGCTGATGCTCTTTGAGGATATGCAGTCCATCCAGTCCGGCCTTTCCGGCTTCGGCTCGGAGATCGTGCAGTTCCAGAAGGCGCTCGCGCAGGTGGAGCAGGGCTATTCGCTGTTCCTGCTGGATGAGTTCGCCCGCGGCACCAACCCCGACGAGGGCGCCGTCATCGTGCAGGCCGTGACGAAATATCTGAACCATGTCAACGCCATCTCCCTCCTCACCACCCACTATGACAAGGTGGCCGACTGCGGCCATGCCCACTACCAGATCATCGGCCTCCGCGACATTGACCCGGAGGCCATCCGTCGGGAGTTGGCCGTCAGCGGGGAAGACGGCATCCGCGTCATCGCCCGCCATATGAACTACGGCCTGTACCGCGTGGAGGGCAAGTCCGACTGCCCCCGTGACGCTCTGAACATCTGCCGTATGCTCTCCCTGAAGCCGGAGATCCTGCATCTCATCGAGGAGAATTATTGATTTGAATAGATGGATAGGGAAGGGGCAGCGCTCGGCTGTCCCTTCTTTCGTGCTCTGTTATGCCTCTGTAGGAGTCGGTCTCCGGCCGCCCCGCTCCATGTGCTCCCCAAAAAACTGTCATCACGAACCTGTCCGCAGACTGGTGTGGCAATCCGTATTTCTTTTGCCCCACACTCCCGCCGCACCTTCTGTTTTTGCCTGCTTTTTCTTTGCTTTTTCCTGTCCCGAAACAATGAAAATTTTGTCGCATCACTCGAAAAAATTATTGTCATTTTTCTCACAATCATGCCTTGACAAATCCGCTGATTGTATTATAATTTGAAGTGCAGAATTCCATATAACAGACAATAGAGGTGCGAAAAACAGGGTAGTCGGCTTCGGGGCGGCAGGGGGCTCAATGGAGGTCGGCGAAGGGGTTTTTCGCCGAAGGTGCGCGCACATCCTGCGGCGTGCTCCTGGGTGTGCCGTGTAAGCGGCGCAACTGTCATGTCCTTTATAGACATGGAGCGCTATTGGTCATCGACTTGACCAGTAGCGCCTTTTTTCATGCCCGAAAGGCGCCGCATGGCCGGCGTTATAAGAAACTCTGTAAAAAACATTTTTTAGGAGGAATTTATCATGGAAAAGATGACTTCTCTGCTGCGTCTGCGTATGAGCGCCAAGGATGCTCATTACGGCGGAAACCTGGTGGACGGTGCCCACATGGTGCACCTGTTCGGCGATGTCGCCACCGAGCTGCTCATTAAGTGCGACGGTGACGAAGGCCTGTTCTGCGCTTATGACAACGTCGAGTTCCTGGCTCCCGTGTATGCCGGCGATTACATCGAGGCTTACGGCGAGATCGAGAAGATCGGCAACACCTCCCGCACCATGAAGTTCGAGGCTCGCAAGGTTATCGTGTCCCGTCCCGACATCAGCGCTTCCGCTGCTGACGTTCTGGCCGAGCCTGTTGTGGTCTGCCGCGCCCACGGCACCTGCGTCACCCCCAAGGATTGCCAGCGCAAAAAGATCGAGAAGTAAGGAGCTGAGGATATGGAAAAGCTGATTATTACCGCTGCTATCTGCGGCGCTGAGGTCACCAAGGAGCAGAATGCTGCCGTGCCTTATACCGTGGAGGAGATGGTCCGCGAGGCCAAGTCCGCCTATGATGCCGGCGCAGCTATCCTGCACATCCATGTTCGCGAGGACGACGGCACCCCCACCCAGGATCGTGAGCGTTTCCGGGTCGTGATGGACGCCATCCGCAAGGAGCTGCCCGATGTTATCATGATCCCCTCCACCGGCGGCGCCACCGGCATGAGCCCCGAGGAGCGTCTGCAGCCCACTGAGCTGTTCCCTGAGATGGCCACTCTGGACTGCGGCACCTGCAACTTCGGCGACGAGATCTTCGACAACACCATGCCCACCATGCGTGCCTTCGGCAAGCGTATGCTGGAAAACAACATCAAGCCCGAGTATGAGTGCTTCGAGCTGGGTCACATTGACACCATCCTTGGCATGGCCAAGAAGGGCGAGGTGCCCGGTGCTCCCATGCAGTTCAACTTCGTGCTGGGCGTGCACGGCTGCACCCCCGCCTCCGTGGAGAATCTGGCCTTCTTCGCCAGCAAGATCCCCGCAGGCTCCACCTGGACTGTGTCCGGCGTAGGCCGCGCTGCCTGGACCATGGCCGCCGCTGCCATCGCCATGGGCGGTAACGTCCGCGTCGGCTTCGAGGACAACATCTATCTGGGCAAGGGTCAGAAGGCCGCGTCCAACGGCGAGCTGGTGGCCAAGGTCGTTCGCATCGCCAAGGAGCTGGGCCGCGAGATCGCCACGCCCGCTGAGGCCCGCGAGATCCTGTCCCTCAAGCCCCTGAAGTAATCGCAAAATAAATTTTACATATTTAATTTAGGAGGAATTTTACAATGGCTGAACTGAAAGGCAACAAGTACGGTACCCACCGCGTTATCGAGCCCAAGGGCGTTCTGACCCAGGCTGCTTGGAAGATCGACA
>OLSB01002750.1_pt1 | contig 13971 bp, 19 predicted proteins | sample 1672071 | NCBI WGS metagenome assembly OLSB01 (sample SAMEA3136642, study PRJEB25190) | human gut metagenome | biome: human gut; feature: human-associated habitat; material: faeces | place: Austria | collected 2013 | reverse complement strand
TGAAACCGGGTGACGCGGAATATGAAAAGCTGAAACGCTCCATTGAACAGTTCGGTTATGTCGAACCCGTCATCTGGAACCAGACCACCGGCCGTGTGGTTGGCGGTCATCAGCGTCTGAAGGTGCTGATGGATATGGGCATGACCGAGGTTGACTGCGTTGTGGTGGCTATGGATGATGAAAAGGAAAAGGCCCTCAACATCGCGCTCAACAAAATCTCCGGTGACTGGGACAAGGACAAGCTGGCGTTGCTGATCGCCGACCTGCAAGGTGCGGATTTTGATGTATCCCTTACCGGTTTTGAGCCTGCCGAGATCGATGCGCTCTTTAAGGATACGCTGAAGGACGACGTCAAAGAGGATGATTTCGATGTGGACGCGGAACTTCAGAAGCCCACCATCACCAAGCCGGGCGATGTGTGGATGCTGGGCCGCCACCGCCTGGTCTGCGGGGACAGCACGCAGCCTGAAACCTATGCCCACCTGATGGGTGATACCAAAGCGAACCTCATCATCACCGACCCGCCGTACAATGTGAACTATGAGGGTTCCGCCGGGAAGATCAAAAACGACAATATGGCATCCGAAAAGTTCTATCAGTTTCTTCTGGATGCCTTCACCTGCATGGAAAGTGTGCTGGCAGATGACGGCAGCATCTATGTGTTCCATGCGGACACCGAGGGGCTGAATTTCCGCAGGGCATTTGCCGATGCGGGTTTTTATTTGTCCGGCTGCTGCATCTGGAAAAAGCAGTCTCTGGTGCTGGGCCGATCTCCGTATCAGTGGCAGCACGAGCCTGTGCTGTACGGCTGGAAAAAGAAAGGCAAGCACCAGTGGTACACCGGACGAAAAGAGTCCACCATCTGGGAATTCGACAAACCCAAAAAGAACGGCGACCATCCGACTATGAAGCCCATCCCGCTTCTGGCCTACCCCATTATGAACTCCAGCATGAGCAACGCCGTGGTATTGGACCCCTTCGGCGGTTCTGGCAGCACGCTGATCGCCTGTGAACAGACCGACCGCATCTGCCGCACCATCGAACTGGACGAAAAGTTCTGCGATGTCATTGTGAAGCGGTATATCGAGCAGGTCGGCAGTGTGGATGGTGTATCTGTCCAGCGGGATGGTCTGACCTATAAATACAGCGAGGTTTCCAATGAGAGTGGCAGTAATTGATGCGGACCTTATCGGTCGCAAACGGCACCGCTTTCCCAATCTCGCCTGTATGAAAATATCGGCGCATCACAAGGCACTCGGTGATGCAGTGGAACTCAAAACGGATTATGACAGTCTCGCTGATTATGATGCTGTTTTCATTTCCAAGGTGTTCACCGATACGCCAGTGCCGGATGCAGTCTTAAAACTGGACAATGTCAGCTACGGAGGCACGGGCTTTTATTACGATAAGGCACCGTGCCTTTCCGCTGCCATCGAACACCAGATGCCGGACTATCATTTATACGATGCCTGGGTGCAGGCTCAATTGGAATGCGGTAACAAACGCAGCGAGTATGCGTATTACACCGATTACTCCATTGGATTTCTCACCCGTGGGTGCTTTCGCAAGTGCGCCTTCTGCGTCAATCAGAACTATGACCGGGTTTCAACCCACAGCCCTCTTTCGGAGTTTCTGGATACGGTGCGCCCGAAAATCTGCCTGTTGGATGACAACTTCTTCGGTTCTCCCCATTGGAAGGAACTGCTCATTGAACTGCAACAGACGGGTAAGCCTTTTCAGTTCAAACAGGGTTTGGACGAACGGTTGCTGACTGATGACAAATGCGCACTGCTGTTCTCCAGCAAATATGACGGCGACTACATTTTTGCTTTCGATAATGTGGCAGATGCCGACCTCATCGAGAAGAAAATCACGCTGGCTCGGAAATACACCAATGCCGTGCTGAAATTTTACTGTTTCTGTGGTTTCGACCGCAACGACAAATGGGATGCAGATTTCTGGCGGCAGGATATTTTCGACCTACTGTTCCGCATCCGGCTTTTGATGAAACATCGCTGCCTGCCGTATGTGATGCGGTTTGCACGGTATACCGAAAGTCCCTTCAGAGGAATGTATGTCACCCTGGCTCGGTGGTGCAATCAACCGGGGTTCTTCAAAAAGAAGAGTCTCCATGAGTTTGCCGTTGCCAATGGTGAAAAAAGTGCCTGCTGCAAATATGTGCGCGACTTTGAGGAGAAACACCCCGAAGCCGCATTTTACTTTGACTTGAAATTCGAGGGGGATGAACATGAATCTGAACCTTACCCTGGGCAGTCTTTTTGACGGCTCCGGTGGCTTTCCGCTGGGCGGCTTGATTTCCGGCATCACCCCTGTGTGGGCATCGGAGATCGAGCCGTTTCCGATTCGGGTCACTACCAAGCGCCTGCCCTTTATGAAACATTACGGTGACATCTCCCAAATGGATGGCGGGAAGATTGAACCTGTAGATATCATCACCTTCGGCTCACCCTGTACCGATATGTCCGTTGCCGGTCGCAGAGCCGGTCTGGACGGTCAGCAGTCCGTCCTGTTCTATCAGGCCATCCGGATTATCAAAGAAATGAGGTGTGCCACCAATGGCAAATACCCAAGATGGATCTGCTGGGAGAATGTCCCCGGTGCCTTCTCTTCAAACAGCGGTGAGGACTTCAAAGCCGTCCTCGAAGCGGTCATCGGCATCGCAGAGCCGGAAACCCAGGTGCCTATGCCTGAGAAAAACCGATGGCCCTATGCCGACTGCTACATGGGAGACGGATGGAGCGTTGCTTACCGAGTTCTTGACGCTCAATTCTGGGGAGTTCCCCAACGAAGAAAACGCATCTACCTTGTCGCAGATTTTGCAGGTAGGAGTGCCTTCGACATACTTTTTAAGTCAGAAGGCCTGTCTGGGTATTCTGCGGAGGGCTTCCGCACGTGGCAAAGAGCTGCCCGAAGTGCTGCGCCTTGCCCTGGAACAGCAAGCCTCTGCTTAAATGACCAGGGCGGTCAGCGAATGGATGTGACGGACGATGTAACCGCCACGCTTCGCGCCGAAGCCCATCATCCTCCGTGCATTCTGGAATCCGCCGGGTTCTGCACCGAGCATTCATCCAAGAGCCGAAGCATCGGTTATGAGGAAGAAACCTCTCCGACACTCCGTGCAGGGATCGTACCTGCTACCGTATATGAAAACCACAGTCAAGATACACGCTACACTGGCCCCATCAACACCGCACCAACCGTGTCTGCTACCTATGGCAGCGGAGGCAATAACCAGCCCTTTGTTGTGGAAGCACCCAAAACGCTGAAAATCCGCAGCGGCTGCGAGGGCAGTGGTAAGGGGGCGCTGATCCAGGAAAACAAGTTGGCAACCCTATCCTGCAACAATGACCAGGCGCTGTTCCCGCCGAAGGCATACGGAATCAGTTCCAAGGACAGCAACGGAATGAAATCCGCTAATCCTCATGTGGGCTTCTATGAAGCGGATACCGCACGGACGCTTGATGCCAATGGCGGAAATCCCGCCTGCAATCAGGGCGGCATCGCTGTAGTGGCGTTTGCCCAGAACCAGCGGAATGAAGTGCGCGATCTTGGTGAGAAAGCCGCTGTGGTATGCGCTAACGCCGGCACAAAACAGCAGACTTATGTGGTGCAGGATCATGCGGCTGAACACGATGCTATATATGCCATGACAACCGGGAGTTTCTCCCAGGTGGCCGAGGATGCAGCCCCCACTCTTCTGGCGCGGGATTTCAAAGATCCCACAGCGGTATGTTACGGCATTGGGAGAGATACCTTCAACCAGGGCAGGAATGCGGCATTCTCTCCCACCTTTGATGAGGAACTGCAGCCCACCCTCGTTGCCAAGGGACCGGGTGCTGTGCAAAGCGGATATACCATCCGCCGTTTGACTCCGACAGAATGCGCCAGACTCCAGGGCTTCCCGGACTGGTGGTGCGATGACCTGGGCATTGAGCCAACCACGGAAGATCTCCGTTACTGGTACGATGTGTTTGAGACACACCGTAGGATCGTAGGCAGTTCCACAAAGCCCAAGTCTCTGAAACAGGTGGCAAAATGGCTGCGCGACCCGCATTCGGATGCCGCCGAGTATAAGATGTGGGGTAACGGGGTGGCTCTGCCGTGCGTGGTTTTCGTGCTTTCCGGCATTGTCTGGTATACACAAAATGATGCCGAAAATTCGCGCACATAATCTACGCCGCTGTGTGCAGATATAACTGGATATGTGTAGGGACTGACGGTAATATGTGACTACCAAAAATCAAGGAGGTACATCCTATGGCAAGTCCTATTTCTGCAGAGGAAACCCTATCGGAAGCCATTGAACAAATAGTGGTTGACCGAATCAATGTGCATGGCGCGAACGAAAGCGATGCGGTGCAAAATGCATACAGCGAACTCGACAGTGCCATGAGCCAATTGAAGGAAGCAGTCACGCCTGAACAGGCTAGACTCCTCATCCGGCTCGACAACTCCATTTCTACTGCTATGGGTGAAACGATGAATTACTACTATCGGGTTGGCTTTGCCGATGCTTCGACCCTTTTGAAAGGGGGCAACGAACATGAAAATTGACTTTCATGTTTCCGGTACGGAACGTAAGAATTTGGTAAACGCCATCTCGTTGATTACCGGCGAAAACGCCGTCTACCAATTTATGCCAACCTGCGCATATGAAATCGGCAGCTTTACGGTGACCAAAGACGGAGCCCTGGAGTTCGATGACCGGATCGACAGCGAGGAGGTAGAAACGCTTCTGGACCAGCTTGCCCAGCAGGGCTTCACCGCTGCCGAGACCAACATGGCTGAACCGGAAGATCCTATGGGGCTTACCATTGCTGTTCCACTGGACAAGGTGAACTGCGGCAACCTGACCCGCCTGCTGGAAGCCAAGGGCGGTCTTATCCGCAAGGCTCTGGGTGTGGCCGAACTTCCCATCGAAATCAGCGAGGACAAGGTTTCTTTCCCTTGGTTTTCCACGCTGCCGGAGCCGGAAGAATGTGAAGCCTACTCCCATTTTATTTGCGCACTCTGCGAGATGAGTGTTACGCAGAAACGGGTTAATGCCTCCGAGAAGGAAGTGGACAACGAAAAATACGCTTTCCGCTGCTTCCTCCTCCGGCTTGGCTTCATCGGAAACGAGTACAAAAGCCAGCGAAAAATCCTGCTCCGCAATCTGACCGGCTCCAGCGCATTCAAGTCCGGCTCCAGGAAGGAGGTGGCAACTGATGCGGTTTCCGAGTAAGGCTACGGTAGAATTGCTTCGCCGCCGGTATCCGGTCGGTACCCGGGTGGAACTGGTTCAGATGGATGACCCGCAGGCTCCTCCCGTCGGCACGAAAGGTACGGTCAGAGGCGTCGATGACATCGGCAGCATTCTGGTTGCCTGGGACAATGGCTCCGGCCTGAGCGTGGCCTATGGCGCGGATATTTGCCGAAAGGTTGGTGACACGGATGCCTGATGATATTCTGGATGATCTGTTCTTCGGAAAGATCGACCCCTGGGAAAACCGCCCCAGCAACATGGAGGAGTTTCACCTTCTCAATCAGAAAATGAGCAGACTCAGCGATGCCCTGGATGAACTGCTGGATGATGAAGCAAAATCGCTGCTCGACCAGTACCTTTCCTCCCGTGCCAGCATGGAAACGCTGCTTTCCTGCGACAGCTTCAAGACCGGATTCCGGCTGGGGGCGCAGATCATGATGGCGGTGTATAAAAAGCCGTAATCTACACAGTTTTCCAGCGGATAGTTTGGTACATATATGGCTTCAAATTGACTTGCTATTATGCGGATTCAGAGCGAATATGTGTACACCGAAAGGGAAAACCACATAAAAACGGAGGAAAACACCATGAAAAAGATTGCAGCATTTGAAAACGCCATTGCCAACCAGGTCAAGGACATCCGCGCCGAGGGCATCAACGCCACCGCCTTCTGGGCCTACCGCCGCAGCGAGGACGCCGGGAACGACCTCATCGACTTCTCTGAGGTCATTTGGGACGAGGACATCGACCCCATTGCCGAGACTTTCCGAGAGAACGGCATCACCGAGTTCACCATCAGCAGCACCTTCTCCGGACTGATCCCCACCCTGGCGGCTTTTGAGAAGCACGGATTCAAAATGGCAGGCATCACCGAGGTCAACGCCTCCTACACCGACTGGCAGACCAATCAGCGCGCCAGAATCCCCGCCATCCGCATGATGAGCATTTAAGGAGGTTGCAACATGGGATTCACCACCATCGAAAAATTGCAGATGCAGGTTTCCGCATCCTACGGAGCGGTCATTCAGTACGGCGACAAGGTTTTCGTCACCGACATCTGCTGGAAGGGCGGATTCACCGCAGAGATTTACGAGTTCGTCGAGTTCCCGGAGGACACCGGCTTGGGTGACATTGAGTGCCGACTGACTCCCTGGGCGGAGGCCGAGGAAACCTTCAGAGACAACGGTCATGCACTTGCCTGGTGCTTTGAACAGGTAAAATAACAATTCTATAGCCCTGGGATGGAGCCGAGAGGCTCTGTTCCTCGTATACGGATTTCATATATTTATATGTTTTTGCAAGTCGCACCGATGACGGTGGCGGCTGTTTTTTATACCCATTTTCAGGAGGTGACCCCATGCGCAAGCTGAAGAAATACAAGCCGACCCCTTTCATGGCGGAGGGGTCCCATTACGATAAAGCGGCTGCGGACTATGCCGTGATGTTCATTGAGAGCCTTTGTCACACCAAAGGCACCTGGGCCAGAAAGCCCTTCGAACTGATCGACTGGCAGGAGCAGATCGTCCGGGACATCTTCGGAACGCTGAAGACAAACGGCTATCGGCAATTCAATACCGCATACATTGAGATTCCCAAGAAGCAGGGCAAGTCCGAACTTGCCGCTGCGGTGGCCCTGCTCCTGACCTGTGGCGACGGTGAAGAGCGTGCTGAAGTCTATGGCTGTGCCGCCGACCGCCAGCAGGCATCCATCGTGTTCAATGTTGCGGCAGATATGGTTCGGATGTGTCCGGCGCTCTCCAAACGGGTCAAGATCCTGGACTCCCAGAAACGCATCATCTACCAGCCTACCGGGAGCATCTATCAGGTACTGTCCGCTGATGTGGGCAACAAGCACGGCTTCAACACCCACGGCGTAGTCTTTGACGAACTCCACACCCAGCCCAACCGCAAGCTGTACGATGTCATGACCAAAGGCTCCGGTGATGCCCGGATGCAGCCGCTGTATTTCCTGATCACCACCGCTGGAAATGACACCAATTCCATCTGCTATGAAGTTCACCAGAAAGCCAAGGACATTCTGGAGGGGCGCAAAACTGACCATACCTTCTATCCCGTAATCTACGGTGCGGATGAAGGCGATGATTGGACAGACCCGGAGGTCTGGAAAAAGGCCAATCCCTCCCTAGGCATCACGGTCGGCATCGACAAGGTGCAGGACGCCTGCGAATCAGCAAAACAGAATCCCGGCGAAGAGAACGCTTTCCGTCAGCTTCGTCTGAATCAGTGGGTCAAACAGGCCGTCCGCTGGATGCCTATGGACAAATGGGACAAGTGTGCGTTCCCAGTCAGTGAGGATGATCTGGAAGGCCGGGTCTGCTACGGAGGTTTGGACTTGTCCTCCACCACGGATATCACCGCTTTTGTTTTAGTGTTCCCACCACAGGATGAAGACGATAAATTCATGGTCCTGCCTTACTTCTGGATACCGGAAGATAACCTCGATCTTCGTGTTCGGCGTGACCATGTGCCATACGATGTCTGGGAGCGCCAGGGCACGCTTCAAACCACAGAAGGCAATGTAGTCCACTACGGCTACATCGAGAAATTCATTGAGCGGCTGGGCGAACGGTTCAATATCCGGGAGATCGCCTTTGACCGCTGGGGCGCTGTGCAGATGGTGCAGAACCTGGAAGGTATGGGTTTTACCGTAGTGCCCTTCGGACAGGGCTTCAAGGATATGTCCCCGCCCACCAAAGAACTGATGAAGCTGGTGCTGGAGGAAAAAATCGCCCATGGCGGTCACCCGGTGCTGCGCTGGATGATGGACAACATCTTCATCCGCACTGACCCCGCTGGCAACATCAAACCGGACAAGGAAAAGTCCACAGAAAAGATTGACGGTGCGGTTGCTACTATTATGGCTCTCGACCGGGCAATCCGCTGCGGCAACGACACGGGTGCTTCCGTCTATGATGACCGAGGCATTTTGTTTATATGACTAAAAAATTCACCTCCCATTTTGCATATCCCTGTTGACATGGTGGCATAATTAAGATATAATATGACTACCAAACTTGGGAGGTGTTTTTATGAGTCCGAGCATTTCTATCCGGCCCTCAAAGGATATCCGTACAAACTATGCGCAGATTTCCGCTCTCACCAGACAGAACCCGGTAGCTATTACCGTAAATGGCAAGGAAGATACCGTACTTCTCAGTCACGAGGATTTTCAGGAGCAGATTCACTATATCAATGAACTGGAAGCAAAGCTGGCCGTGTATTCCCATCTGGCTCTGGCGATGGATGACATCAAACTTGGCAGAGTGCAGCCTGCGGATGATGCTTTCGCCGACATTCTCGGTGAATTGGAGAATCTGGATATATGAGTTGTAAAATTGTATTTACGGATACAGCCAAATCGGATCTGCGTGACATTGCTGTCTATCTTGCGGATCTTTCAAAAGACAAAAATCTGGCCATTCGCTTCGTCAGGGAACTCCAGGAAAAAACAAAGATTCTTGAGCAGTTCCCGGAGTCCGGCGCAATCCCCAGAGACCGTGTGCTAAAGAGCAACGGTTATCGTTTCCTTGTCCACAAGGATTATCTCCTTTTTTATCTGTATGAAAAAGAAGCGAACACAGCCTATATCATGGCGATTTTCAACGGGAAACGCGACTATATGCGCGTTATGAAGAAATTCCTGTAAACACCATTTGATCTTGAAAGCGTCTATCGGAAACGGTAGGCGCTTTTCTTATGCCCGTTTTTAAGGAGAGTGATGCTTATGAGTATCTTCACTGGGCTATTCCGCTCCAGGGACAAGCCCCAAAACCGAACCGCTGGCAGTAGCTACAGCTTTTTCATGGGCAACAGCACGGCTGGCAAACCCGTAACAGAGCGGAGCGCCATGCAGATGACCGCCGTGTATTCCTGCGTCCGTATTCTTTCGGAGGCGGTGGCAGGGCTGCCGCTTCACCTGTACCGCTACAAAGAGGACGGTGGAAAAGAGAAAGCCATCGATCATCCGCTGTACCGGCTGCTCCACGATGAGCCGAACCCAGAGATGAGTTCCTTCGTATTCCGGGAGACACTCATGACGCACCTTCTTCTGTGGGGCAACGCCTATGCCCAGGTGATCCGCAACGGAAAAGGCGAGGTCATAGCGCTCTATCCGCTGATGCCCAATCGCATGACAGTGGATCGGGACGGGCGGGGCCAACTGTACTACAAATACACGACCAGCTCCGATGACGCGCCGACCATGCAAGGGAATGTCGCATATCTGGGGCCTTCCGATGTGCTGCACATTCCTGGTCTCGGATTTGACGGCCTCGTTGGCTATAGCCCCATTGCCATGGCCAAGAATGCCATCGGCATGGCTATCGCCTGTGAGGAGTATGGCGCTAAGTTTTTCGCCAACGGCGCGGCTCCGGGCGGTGTACTGGAACATCCAGGCACCATCAAAGACCCCCAGCGCGTCCGGGAAAGCTGGCAGTCCACATTCGGAGGCAGCGGCAACGCCAACAAGATCGCGGTTCTGGAAGAGGGCATGAAATACACACCCATTGGGATCTCCCCAGAGCAGGCGCAGTTCCTTGAAACCCGCAAATTTCAGATCAACGAAATCGCCCGCATTTTCCGTGTCCCGCCCCACATGGTTGGCGACCTTGAGAAATCCAGCTTCTCCAACATTGAGCAGCAGAGTTTGGAGTTTGTGAAATACACTCTTGACCCCTGGCTGGTGCGCTGGGAGCAGTCCATCTACCGCACTCTGTTTACGGAAAGCGAGAAACAACAGTATTTCGTGAAGTTCAGCGTAGACGGACTTCTTCGCGGTGACTATGCCACTCGAATGAGCGGATATGCCACCGCAAGACAGAACGGCTGGATGTCCGCCAACGACATTCGGGAGCTGGAGAATCTGGATCGGATTCCTGCGGAAGAAGGCGGCGACCTCTACCTCGTCAACGGCAATATGTGCAAGCTGGCGGATGCCGGAATCTTCTCTGGACAGGTGACCACCACCAAACCTACAACTGAAAAGGAGGAAACCCCAATTGAATAAGTTCTGGAACTTTACCGACAACGACGATGGTTCCCGCACGCTGATGCTGTGTGGCTCCATTGCCGATGAAAGTTGGTACGAAGATGACATCACCCCCAAGGCATTCAGAGAAGAACTGAACGCCGGAAAGGGTGATGTTGTTATTTGGATCAACAGTCCCGGTGGCGACTGTGTGGCTGCTGCCCAAATCTACAATATGCTGATGGACTACCCCGGCAATGTGACGGTCAAGATCGACGGCATTGCGGCATCTGCCGCTTCCGTGATCGCCATGGCCGGAACCCAAGTCCTCATGTCTCCCACGGGGCTGATGATGATCCACAATCCCCTGACTGTGGCCATCGGTGACTCTGAGGAGATGCAGAAGGCCATTGATATGCTCGCCGAGGTCAAGGAAAGCATCATCAACGCTTATGAAATCAAGACTGGCCTGTCCCGTGCGAAGCTGTCCCACCTGATGGATGCGGAGACCTGGATGAGCGCAAAGAAAGCCATCGAGCTTGGCTTTGCGGACGATCTGCTCTTCAAAAATTCCGATGAAGGAACTGCTACCGTCGAGGACAGTTTTACTTTCAGCCGCAGGGCGGTCACGAACTCCCTGCTGTCGAAGGTTAATCGCAAGTCTACCCCCAAGCCCGTTGCTACTGCGGCCCCCAAGTCCGAGCCTGCTAAGAAAGCGGGCATTCCCATCGCCGATCTCGAAAAGAGACTCAATCTCATCAAACCTTAAGGAGGATTTTACAATGGATAAGATTACCGAACTGCGTGAGAAGCGCACCAAGGCCTGGAACAAGGCCAAAGCATTCCTGGATGCCCATCGTGACGAGAGCGGCGTTCTGCCCGCTGACCAGGCCGAAGTCTATGACCGTATGGAGCAGGAGGTTGTCAACCTGGGCCGCGAAATCGGTCGCATGGAGCGCCAGGAGGCCATTGAGCGTGAGATGAACGCTCCCACCGCCACGCCGCTCACCACCAAGCCCGAAACCACCGCCAAGGCGGACACCAAGACTGGCCGTGCCTCTGACGCCTACAAGAAGGCGTTCTGGGCGCAGGCCCGCGCACGCAACGGCGTAATGCCCGAAGTGCGGGATGCGCTCCAGGAGGGCGTGGATTCTGAGGGCGGTTATCTGGTTCCCGATGAGTATGAGCATACGCTCGTGCAGGGTCTGGAAGAAGGAAACATCATTCGTAACCACGCCAAGGTCATCACCACTTCTAGCGGCTCCCACAAGATCCCCGTCGTAGCATCCAAGGGCAGCGCGGCGTGGATTGACGAGGAAGGTCAGTACACTGAGAGCGATGATGTGTTCGGCCAGGTGCAGCTCGATGCACACAAGGTCGGCACCATTATCAAGGTTTCTCAGGAACTCCTGGCAGACTCCGCTTTCGATCTGGAGAGCTACTTCACCTCTGAGTTCACCCGCCGCATTGGCACGAAGGAAGAGGAGGCCTTCCTGGTCGGTAACGGCAGCCACAAGCCCACTGGCCTGCTGAACGAGACTGGTGGCGCTCAGATCGGTGTTACCGCAGCTTCCGCGACGGCCATCACTGCCGACGAAGTGATCGACCTGTTCTACTCTCTGGCGGCTCCTTACCGCAAGAACGCCATCTGGATTCTGAACGATGCTACGGTCAAGGCGATCCGCAAGCTGAAGGATTCCTCCGGCCAGTATCTGTGGCAGCCCGCTCTGAAGGACGGCGAGTTCGACACCATCCTGGGCAAGCGGTACTTCACCTCCGCCTATATGCCCACCATGACCGCCGGGGCCAAGACCATCCTCTTCGGTGATCTGAGCTACTACTGGATCGGCGACCGTCAGGGCATCACCTTCCAGCGACTCAACGAGCGCTTCGCTGATTACGGTCAGGTTGGTTTCCTCGCCTCCAAGCGCCTGGACGGCAAGTTGGTTCTGCCCGAAGCCATCAAGGTACTCCAGCAGAAGGCTGGCTCCGGCACCTGATTGAGAGGAGGCGGCGGTGATGGATGAACTTCTCACGAAGGTTAAGCAGAATCTGATTCTGGAACACACGGCGGATGATGCTCTGCTAAAAAGCTACATCACCGCCGCCGTTTCCTACGCGGAGAGCTACCAGCACATCCCGGAAGGTTTCTACAAAGCCAATCCGATGCCCCCAACAACCGAGCAAGCTGTCATTATGCTGGCCTCTCATTTCTATGAGTCCAGAGATGGCAGCACAGGCGGTTTCTTTGCGGATAACGTCCAAGCCGGACAGCAAGTGTGGAACACTGTCAATCTGCTCCTTCGGCTGGATCGGAGGTGGCAAGTATGAGTTTTGGGAAGATGAACGGCTTTGCGGACATTGTCATCACCAAACGGGTCAAAGACAACGAGGGCTTCTCCACTACGGTGGATGAAGTCCTCGCCTCCGTTCGCGTCTACCGGGAGGGCCGTCATGGCAGCCAGCGCTGGGCAAATCTCGCCGCTTTCTCCGAGGCTACCGACCTATTCCGCTTTCGATGCATTCCGGGGCTTACAGTAACGACCGGCCTGACCATTGTATGTGACGGCGGCAGATATGACATTATCTCCGTGGAAGATGTCAAAGGCAGAGGTATGTACATCGAGGTGCTGGCAAAAAGGAGTGAGGCTACCATTGGCAAAGGTTGATATTAAAATGCCGGATGCGTTTCTGGAGCGGATGTCCCATCTGGGCAGCAACTTTGATGCGGTTGCAGAAAGCGTATTGGAAGCTGGTGGTGAGGTTGTTCTCCAAAAGGTACAAAGCAATCTGTCCTCTGTCATTGCCAGCGGCACGAAGTATGATTCCCGTTCCACGGGTGAATTGGAGGCCTCCCTGGGTTTAACCCCGGCAAAAACTGACCGGGAGGGCAACCATAATGTCAAGGTTGGCTTCGCTGAACCAAGACGCGATGGAGGCAGCAACGCCAAGCTGGCCAACATCCTGGAATACGGGAAACACGGGCAGCCAGCGAAACCGTTTCTGGCACCCGCCAAGAGCGCATCCCGTTCCGCTTGTAAAGCCGCCATGCAGCAGAAATTTGAAGAGGAGGTCAAGAAGTTGTGAGTGTTCTATCAGATATCCAGTTGGCGATTACACCGCTTGGAATTCCCATTGAAACTGGCGTGTTTAAAGACGAAGCCCCGGAGCGTTATATCGTCGTCGTTCCCATCGCGGATACCTTTGACCTCCATGCGGAAAATGCGCCCGGATACGATGTGCAGGAAGCCCGATTGTCCCTCTATTCCCAGGGGAACTACATGAAGGACAAAAACGCTATTGTGAAGGCGCTTCTTGCCCACGACTTCACCATAACGGATCGAAGATATATCGGTTACGAAACCGAAACTGGCTACCACCACTACAACGTGGACGTGGCAAAACTTTACGAACTATAAACTACAAACGGCGGGTGTCGCAGGCAATAAAACACACAGATTTTTCAAATGTCGGTGTGCGAATTGCCACCGGCGGCTCGCCGGTGAAATGGAGGAATGACCTATGGCTACTATCGGTCTTGACAAGCTGTTCTATGCCAAAATCACCGAGGATGACAACGGTGATGAAACCTATGCCACCCCTATGCAGATGGCAAAGGCTATGAGCGCGGATCTGTCTGTGGAGCTGGCAGAGGCTACGCTGTATACATGAAAAGATTTATTCCCATTTTAATGATGCTTCTACTTTTAACAGGTTG
>OLSB01002743.1_pt1 | contig 13992 bp, 13 predicted proteins | sample 1672071 | NCBI WGS metagenome assembly OLSB01 (sample SAMEA3136642, study PRJEB25190) | human gut metagenome | biome: human gut; feature: human-associated habitat; material: faeces | place: Austria | collected 2013 | reverse complement strand
TCCAGCTCCGCCTCCGTTACGCGATGCAGGTGCTGTTTCCAGTAGGCGATGCTTTTGCCCCGGGCAAGGCTGATCATTCGGCGCAGCACGTTCGGGCAGACATTCTGAAAGATGAGCACGCGGCAGGCCTCCTGCTGCTGCTCGATCATCGTATAGATAGCCTCAATCAGTGCGGTCACGTCAAAGGAAGCCACTAGCTTCAGCGACTGCTGAAACGCTTCCAGCAGATCCTCCTCGATGCTCTCCAGCAGTGCAAAGCAGTCGCTGTAGTGGGCATAGAATGTCGCCCGGTTCAGCTCAGCCCGTTCGCAGACCTCCTTGACGGTGATCTTGTTGATGGGCTTTTCCTGCAGAAACGATAAAAGCGCCTGCTTGAGCACGCCCTGCGTGTAGCGGATTCTTGCGTCTGTCCTGCTCATTTATATCATCTCTTCACAAAAAATTCACACTTATTGGCGACAGTTGCGCCATGTGTGTTGGTTTTCTTTCACGCGGCGGCGCATTGACGGTTGCCCTTTATGGCTGTCTCTATTATACTATAAATATGAAAGATAATCAACATCTGTCTTTCATTTTGGAGGCGATAGGATGTTTGAAAAATATCTGATTACGGGCGCGACGGGGTTTCTGGGACGTGCTGTGCTGGCACAGCTGCGGGACACGAAGGCAGAAATCCGTGCACTGGTGATGGAGGGTGATCCGCTGGCGCGGGAGCTTCCTCAGAATGTTCGCGTCATAACGGGCGACGTGTGCGACGAAGCCGCGCTCGGACGCTTCTTCGCGGGCGCGGATGAGCATACCTGCGTCATTCACTGCGCGGGGATGATCTCCGTGGCCACCCATCCCGGCGACCGAATCTACCGGGTTAATGTGGACGGCACGAGAAATATTCTGAAATTCTGCTGCAAATGCGGCGTTGGAAAGCTGGTTCATGTCAGCTCCGTCCACGCGATTCCGGAAAAGCCGAAGGGCACGGAAATTGCGGAGACGACGACCTTTGCCCCGGAGCTTGTCAGGGGCGATTACGCAAAGAGCAAGGCCATGGCCACGGCGCTGGTGCTGCAGGCGGCAAAGGAAGGGCTGAATGCCAGCGTCGTGTTCCCCTCGGGCATCATCGGGCCGGGCGATCTGGGAAAGGGCAGCATCACGAACATGCTGCTGTCCTTCCTCGCGGGAAAGCTGCCGCTGGCGGTTAAGGGAGGATATGATTTCGTGGACGTGCGGGACGTCGCCTCGGGCGTCATCGCCTGTGCAGAGCACGGCCTGCCCGGGCACGGCTACATTCTCTCCGGTCATTACGCCACCATCCGGGATATACTGGAGCTGGTGAAAAAGACGGTGAACCTGCGGCGCAGCGTGTCCTATCTGCCGATCAGCTTTGCGAAGCTGGTCGCGCCGATTTTTGAAAAGATCAGTCTGCACAGGCGGGAACCGCTTTACTTTACGCCCTATTCCATCGCGGTACTGGATTCCAACGGCGCATTCAGCCGCAGCGCCGCGGCGACGGCCCTCGGCTATACGCCCAGGCCGCTGAGCAGTACGATACGGGATACCGTGGTATGGCTGAAGGAGAAGATGGGCGGCAAATCACAGGCGTAAAAAGATATGAAAGGTATGCATAGCTGCGGGTGACTTGACCAGCCGCCCTTTCTTTTCGGTAACGCTAAAAAACATCAAGCATTTGGCCGTTTGCTGCATCGGTGCATCTGCACAGAGCCATAATTGCTCTGTAAGCGTCGGGTGCAAATGCACCCGCTGTTGCACCCTGAAAGGCGCATCGCCCCTTGTATCATAGTCTGCCAGATTAGCCAACTAAGTCCTCATGTTTTGATACAAAGCATGGGGATTTCTTTTTGCATTTATCGACCGATAAACCGTCAGAATACAGGCTATAACTACCAAATATGAGCTATAGACGCAAGAAATGGGCTGTTTTGCGTCATTTTGTCAGATGGAAGTTTCCACTTTCCACCCTTTTTTAGTCTGCTCATGGCTGCTTTTCGGGGTCGAAATCAGAGAGTTATCATAGAATGCACCCTACTTTGGACGATAGCAGGGTATCGTCCACAATGCAAGGTTCCGTCCCAAAGTATCGCAAAACAGCGCCTGAAGCACGCTCACTTCATAATTTTGCCAGCCATCCGTGATCGTTCGAAGTGGGAAACTTGTTCAAATACTGCGTAATAGGGAATAGACTACTCAGACAGTGGAGTAGTCTATTCTCATCTGTCTTGCTCGTCTATTTGTACTTTAGCCACATAGCGAGTCTTCTTCCGTCGAATACCGTTTTCATCCGATTCAATATTGGTTCTCCGCTTCTTTTTCTTATCTGCGGCCGTGAATCACGTCAAAAAACATATATCAAAATAAATTCTTGCTATTTCATCGGAAAATCCCCATCCGATATTGCGTGTATCTTCAAAGACTGCTCGAATACGCTTCGATTGCCTGCGATAGTACGAGTCGTTCTCCATGCTGTTGAGGATCATGACAAAATCGGCAAACATGGATTCCAGGCTGGAATAGAAGCGTTCGTCGATATCCCCGTAAAGGTTTGTAAACTCAACGCCGCATTCGACATAATAGAGCATAAGATCTGCGATACTCTCTTTATTATTTTGCGATGCTTTTCGGAAATCGTTGATTACGGTGCGTGCGTTTTTTAGCGACAACTGTCTCCCGAAGAAAGCGGCGTGGATTTTCTTCCTGCACGATTCGATGAGTGGAGCTTCCGCGGACGCACCGCACACCTCCACATCAAGGATTGCCTGACACTGCTTGTTTGCTTTATAAAGCTTGCACAGTATGGAAATCAGCTCTGCTTTATCCATGGCGTTTAATTGCCTTTTCAGTTCAGTGATTTTCATTGAATGCCTCCGTTTTCATAAGTTCATGGGCGATGCTGCCGCTGATCAGCCGCATCATGCTTTCCTGCGATGAGCCGAAGCTGAGCAGATTGATGCTGCCGTACCAGACGATTCATCAACGATCACCATGCCATAATCATGAATCCATGGTTGGATCTCGTCCGAGTTGCCCATGGACTGCAGCATGGCAATGTCAATCATTCCGCTGCGGGTATCTCTGTTTGCGCCATAGCAGCCGATAATTTCCCGTTTCTTTTGCCGCCCTCTGCGCTTGGGCTGCGGAGGCAGGACATCATCAATAGCAAGAAACTGCGCCAGTCGCTCCTTCCATTGTTCCATCAGCTGTGCACGGTGTACTTGCATTCCTTCTTCATCGCGAAGAAGCCGATCAAAACCGTCCAAATGTAGGCGCAGGTCTTCGGGATCATCAGCATGCCGATCATCGGGATGGCGTCCACCCACAGCACGACCGGGATATAGAAGCCGAAGCTCAGCACGATGGTCAGCCACATCCAGCGGAAGGACGCATCGTTATTTTCCTTCGCGCTGCGGTAAAACAGCACGATAATCAGCAGACCCATCAGCGCAAACGGAATGTTGCGGTAGATGCCCCAGGAGAGCGGCGCGTTCGCACTCAGCCACTGGTTCTGCGGCATCATGCACAGCACGACACGCGCGGCAGCCAGCGCATAAACCGCGGCAGTCAGGATGCCCTTGCCCTTAATCTGGTAACGCTGACGCCACACATAGTAGAGCAGCACGTAGAAGATGGTCATCGTCACAGAAGTAATCCACTTGCCCAGTCCCAGCGGCACGGTGTAGTTCTCAAGCCCCGTCGTGCAGAGTGCCAGCGCACGGGGAATCAGGTGGAAAGAGTCGCCCGCGCCCAGCACAACCGCCATCAGACCGAACAGACAGAACTGCTTGTTTCCCTTGCTTCCGCGAATCATCAGAATGCCGATGGTGATAACAGATACCAGATAGACAGCGTCAAAAAGCGTTTCAATAAGAGCCTGCATAGTTGTTGTTCTCCTTTTCTTGTTTTGTCGTTTGATGTTTCAGCTACAGGGACAGCCGGTTGCCGGATCGGCAGTCAGGCGACGCTTTCTCCATAGGAGTCTGCGTATTTGAACCCGTGCAGAGCATGGCGCTCCGCACAAGGTTGTCAGCACATTTTTTCTTTATCCCGCTGTGTTTTCAGGATGTGCTTTTCTTTATGAACATCGTTCAATTTGCTGGTGAAAAAATTCCTACCGCTCAGTAGGAATTTAATAGAGGAGTCTTCGGACCATTTCAAGAACGGTCGAGGGGTCGTAGTCCTGCCGCAACAAAGCGGACAGCATCAGCGAGAACAGAACACTTGCCAGCTTTTCTTTGGTAAAATCCTCCGTAAAAGCATCCGGGCGAATCTTTTGATCCTGCGTCATGACGAAGCACAGTGCGTCCAGGATGTGCTGCCAAGCATGCTGCATGCGCTCCTTGCCGTCCTCTTTCTCTTTTTGCATAAAGCCCAGAGAATGGAGGGTGAAGAACCCGGGGTACTGCTCACTGCCGTAAGCCATCCGTCCGTACATCCATGTGATACAGCCCTCAACACTTTGAAACTCGGACATGTCGCTCGGGCGGTGAAAGATCTCACTCCAGACGCTTTCCACAGTCGCGCCGACCAAATCAGCCTTGGAATCAAAATAGTTGTAAATCGAGCCAACTGACACGCCGCACGCTACTGCCACAGAACGAATACTGACCGCTGACCAACCCTGCTGCCGAATCAATTCCCGACTGGTTTGCAGGATCACCTCCTTGGATGTCACAATCGTATTCACTCGATCACCTCAATATGAACATTGTTCAATATGGTTATAGTCACCGGCCCGCATCCTGTCAAGAGGGTAAACAAAAAGAGATGCTATTTTGCTATTGACAAATACAGGGAGCCATGATATTATCATGATGTCATAACAATACGGCATCATAAACAATACTTGATTAGCAATGCGGAGACGATCAGGGAGGGTGTATCATGCGGCAGGTAGCAGGCAAGCGGCATCGCGGTTTCTCGTTGCAAAGAAAGGAAGCTGTGACTGGCTGGCTGTTTGTCACGCCCGTAATGATCGGCTTTCTGGTTTTTACAGCCTTCTCCATGGTTTATTCGCTCTACATTTCATTCACCGACTGGAATATTCTGTCCGATCCTCATTTCGTTGGATTGCAGAATTATAAAAATCTGTTTACGCGCGATATTTTTTTCTGGGATTACCTTTGGAACACGTTTTATTATGTTCTTGTATTGGTTCCGTTTGTGCTGGTCATATCCCTGCTGTTTGCCATACTGCTCAACAAGCAGGTGAAGGGGCTGACCGCCATCTACCGCGCCTCCCTGTTCCTTCCCTGCATCATATCCACTGTGGCCGTGGCGCTTGTATGGAAGTGGCTGCTCAACAGTCAGTCCGGCATCATCAACGGGTTGCTGCGAATGGTTGGCGTTGCGAATCCGCCCAAATGGCTGCTGGATAAGCGCTGGGCCAAGCTGTCCATCTGCATCATGCGTATCTGGCAGATGAGCGGCTATTACATGGTCATGTTCCTGACGGGACTGCAAACAATTTCGCCGACGCTGTATGAGGCCGCCTGCATCGACGGCGCAAACAAGCGCCAGCAGCTGCTTTATATCACAATTCCCATGCTTTCCCCAACCACATTCGCCATCGTCATTCTGCTGGTGCTGGAGGCGTTCAACATTTTCGAGGCGGTCATGATTATGACAAGCGGCGGCCTGAACACCAGCTCGCTGATGTACTATGTATACACATTGGCCTTTACCAACTATCGAATGGGCTATGCTTCCGCGCTTGCGTGGATTCTGTTCCTGATTATCCTTATCTTCACAATTCTTCGCTTTGTGCTGAAAAAAGACGAGTCCATGTAAAGAAAGGAAGAAACGATCATGACAAACGCCGAAGCTCCCCGTCTGAGCATGCGTCAGCGCCGAATCACCGGTCTTGTTATTTACAATGCGCTCATGGTGCTTTTGTGCCTGGTTATCATTTATCCGCTGATTTGGACGATCTTTTCTTCCTTCAAAACGAACCAGCAGATATTCAGCGAATCTCCCATCAACCTGATTCCGCGCCCCTTTACGACGGACAACTATCAAAAGCTGCTCACCATCTACGACGTCCCGCTCATGGTTTTTAACGGCCTGTATCTGGCGATTGTCATTCCGGTGCTGAGCATGCTTACCTCCTCCATGGCCGCCTACGCGCTGGCGCGTCTGCGCTTCAGGGGGCGCAATGTCATCTTCCTGCTGCTGATCTCCACCATGATGATTCCCGGCTATGTCACGCTGATTCCAAACTTTGCCATCATGGTCAAGCTGAAGCTGCTCAATTCCCACTGGGCGCTGATCCTGCGCAGCGCATTGTCCGGCAGCGCAACCAGCATCTTCCTTTTCCGCCAGTTCTTCCTTTCCATTCCGCGCGACCTTGAAAACGCAGCCATTGTGGACGGATGCTCGTGGCCGGGCGTGTTCTTCCGGATTATCATGCCAAACAGCAAGCCTGCCATCGCAACCGTCATCATCCTCTCCTTCCGCAGCACGTGGAACTCCTTCCTCTGGCCGCAGCTTGTTTTGCAGACGGATCGCCTGTGGACATGGACGCTGGCGCTCAAGATCCTCTCTGAATCCGAAACCAACCAGGCCGTGCTGCTGGCCGGCTCAGTCATTTCCATTCTGCCCATCCTGATTATCTACCTGGCCTGCCAAAAATACTTTGTCAACTCCCAGGTCAGCGCAGGCTTTGGCGGCACCTGATATTAACGTCCAGGCAAAGGACGTCAGTATAATCTTTGTTTTAGGAGGTACTACCCCATGAAGAAGCTGCTCTCTGTTTTCCTGTGCGTGATGATGGTGCTGCTCATGTCCGTCACGCCCGCGGCGCTTGCGCAGGAAGAAGAACTCTCCAAGGATGTGACCATCAACGTCTACTCCTGGTGGGATCCGACCAAGGTTGGCATGGTGAACTTGAAGGACGGTTTTGAAAAGAAGTATGCTGACTACAATGTTAAGCTCAACTTTGTCAAGATCAGCGAATACTACAAGACCATGCTCACCAAGCTGGCCGGCATCAGGCTGGCGGGAGGCAGCAGCGAGGCCATCGACGTGATGATGATCGCCTTCGACAAGATCCCGCAGTTCGCCGCGAACAACACCCTCATGCAGCTGGACGCATTCGCATCCCAGGAATACCTCGACAGCCTGTATCCCTCTGTTCGCGAGGGGCTGTATTTTGACGGTCACCTGTATGCCACCGCCCGTGACGTGACTGCCAACTGCGCCATCCTGAACACCGCGCTGTTTGAGAAGTATAACATCGAGCTGCCCGCCGAGGACTGGACGATGGACGACTTCCTGGCGCTGTGCCGTCAGTTTGCCAAGCCCGAGGACGGCGTCTGGGGATATGCGATCGACGGTTATTCCGATACCATGTATCCCTGGATGTACCTGTTCGGCGCGGACTACATGGATCGCACCACTCACACCTCCCTGCTGGATCAGCCCAACCAGCTCAAGGGCTTTACCACGCTGTATCAGCTGATTGAGGACGGCGCCTGCATGTCCGTTGCCCAGACCAATGAGTTTGGCGGCGTTACCAGCGCGTTTGCCACCAACCATGCGGCCATGCTGTTTGGCGGCCTGTCCAAGGCCAATGGCATCAGCGACATGACGGACGATTTCATCGTGATGCCGCTTCCCACCGGCGCTTCGAACGAAAAGCAGTCCCACATCTTCTGCAACTGCTGGGCCATTCCTACGGTTTCCACGCAGCCTGCCTGGGCCTGGAAGGTCATCGAATACTTCTCCTCCATGGAGGGCCAGACCATCGCCTGCAACGCCGAAATGGGATTGCCCGCGACGCCCGCTGCCGACACCACCGAATGGGTTGCCGCCAAACCGTGGCGCAAGTACTATCTGGATGCGCTGGGCTATGAAAAGTCTCAGCCCTACCCGGTCGATACCTATGGCCCCAACTGGGACGGCAATTTCAGCAAGCTGCTGAACGAGCGCGTCTGGGACGTGCGCGGCATGGATGTTGAAACGCTGCAGAGCACCATCAAGAGCATCAACGAGCTGCTGACCTACTACCTCCAGGGCGGCGTCTGATCGCCCCCTGAAGGCTGAATGGCGGGGCGCGGAGCCTCTCCGGCCAGCCTGTGCGTCAAGCCATTGATTTTCCCGGGGAGCCATGAAGGGGCTGCCGTCCCTTCATGGCTCCCATGGTGGCGAGGAAGGGCGCAGCAGGGTTGAAAAGGACTTTCATTTTCAAGCCGGGCTGATGCCGAAAAAGGAAAGCCCCTGCGCCTGCCCTGCCCCTGCCATAAGGCGCAGGCGTTCATCCGCTGATAAACGGCAACCGCGGACGCGGCTATCGAAATTCATCAGCGGATATTATAGAATCAGGGTTCGTCGTTGCTTTTTCTTTATCGACGAATGCAACAGGAATATGCCATCGGAAGGAAAACAGAATGCAAACGATCAAGAAAGGAACCCGATACTCTCAGATTGCCGAATACTACCGGCGCATGATCGATCAGAAAGCGCTGGCCGTCGGAGAAAAAATGCCGACGGAGAATCAGATTTGCGCGTTGTTCCAGGTCAGCCGGATTACCGTCCGGGAAGCCATGAACGAATTGGTGAAGGACGGCTATATTGAGCGCATTCAAGGCAAGGGGTCGTATGTCAAGGCCAAAAGGGTCGGCATGCAGCTGAATCATCTGCAGGGCTTTTCGGAGGAAATGCGCCTGAAGGGCATGACTGCGTCCAGCCAGGTTCTGTCCGTTGAGGTGCAGCCGTGCAAGCCGAAGGTTGCTGCGCTGCTGCGCATCGATGAGGGCGCGCAGGTGATTTCCATCAACCGCCTTCGTCTGGCGGACGGAGAACCCATGGCCGTGGAAAATGTGTTCATTCCTTTCTTTCTCTGCCCCGAGCTTGCCCAACGCGAGCTGAACGGCTCCCTCTATCGGCTGCTGGCTGAATACGGCCTGCGCATCGCGCGTGCCCAGCAGGATATCACATCCGGCTTTTCCCCGCGGCCTATCTGCGAGCTGCTTCAAATCAAGCCCACCGTCCCGACGCTGCAAATTGAGCGCATTACCTATCTGGAAAACGGGCAGCCGCTGGAATGCGTGTTTTCCGCCTACCGCAGCGACCGGTATACCTTCCATGTGGAAATGTCCAGATAAAGCAGGGAGCGAATAGATTGTCCGAGCAGCAAGGATTGATTCTTTCCGTCGATGGGGGCGGCACCAAGACCGAGGCCTGCCTGGCAGATACAGCCGGGCATGTGCTGGGCATAGGGCGCGCCGCCGGGTCGAACGCGCTCAGCGTTGGCGCGCGGCAGGCGGCGCAGGCTGTCATGGCGGCCGTCACCCAGGCGGCAGCCGGCGCGGACCTGCGCAGGATCTCGCTGTGCCAGATGTTTATTCCCGGGTTTTCTCAGTGCCTGCCGCTGCCCCTGCCGTTTGAGGTTCAATTGCTGGGCGATTCGCCCAATGCGTATTTCGGCGCGCTGGGCGCCCCCAACGGCATTGTGCTGCTGGCGGGAACCGGCTCGTTTGCCGTCAGCTATGACGGGCAGGGAAACGAGACGTCGATAGGCGGCTGGGGGCCTGTCCTGGGCGATGAAGGTTCAGGCTATGACATTGCACGGCGCGCCATTCAGGCAGCGCTGCGCGATTATGATTGCGGCAGGCCCGTCACGCCGCTGGGGCAGGCTGTGCTGGCGCACTACGGGGTAAAAAGCGCCGCCTCCCTGGTGCATGCCATTTACCATGGCGGGTGCGACAGGCGCTTCATGGCGCAGCTGTGCCCAACCGTTGGCGAGCATGCCGGGCGCGGCGAGGCTGATGCGCTGCGGATCCTGGATGACGCTGCGCAGGCGCTGTGCGGCATGGCCGTCACGCTTCAGCGGCGCTGCCGCCTGCGGGCCTGCGATGCGGCGCTGACGGGCGGCGTATCAGGCCTGGGCGACAGGATCAAGCAGCCCTTGTCCCGCTACCTTATCCAGAACAGCATCCGGCTGTGCGAGCCGCTGTACTCGCCCACCATCGGCGGCGTATTGTATACCTGGTGGACATTGATGGGGAAAATGCCGGCAAAAACGCTTGCGGCAAGCTATCATGCGGCCTATATGCAAAAGGAGAGGGAATTGCCATGCTAATGGACGTGTATTTTGAAAAGATGAAGGAAACGCTGGCTGTGATTGAGAGGACGCAGCGGGAGCAGATTATCAGCGCAGCCAGGATGGTGGCCGATACCCTGGAGAACGGCGGCATGTGGCAGATCCTGGATACCGGGCACATGCTGATGCACGAGGGCGTCGGCCGTACTGGCGGCATGATGGCGCTCAAGCCCATTCTTGTCACCTGCGAGGTCAACAACCCTACGCGGCCGCGCTTTATTGAAGGCAGGCCCACCATCTACTATACGCAAATTCCGGGGTTTTCCAAATTTGTGCTGAACCGTGCAAACCTGACCGCCGGCGACACCCTGATTGTCGGCTCCGTATCCGGATATGAGGTTTTCCCCGTAGACGTTGCGATCACCGCCCGCGAAATGGGCGTCAAGGTCATTGGCTTTACATCGGTCGCCTATTCGCAGACGCTGACCCCGCGCCATGAAAGCGGCAAGCGCCTGTATGAGGTCTGCGACGTCGTGCTGGATAACTGCTGCAAGCCCGGCGACACGCTGGTGCCCTGTCCTGAGCTGGGCATCGAGGTGTGCCCATCCTCCGGCATCGGAGCGTCCTATCTGATGTGGGCGCTGCAGGCGACGGTAATTGAGGAAATGCTGGCGCGCGGCAAAAAGCCCAGCGTTTATATGTCCAATCATGCGCCTGGCGCCACAGCGCATAACGCGCAGGCGAAAAAGACCTATCTTGAGCTGGGGTATTAAACAAAGGAGGAAGCATGGGATGAGGCTGACCTTTGGCGCGTTTTCGCTGGAGCTGTGCGAGGGCAACGCGCAGGTAACATCGCTTTCCTTTCACGGGCAGGAGCTCCTGTCCTGCCGGCAGAGCCATCCTGTTTTTTCGCTTGTAGCCTTGGATGAAAACAATCATCGCGTGGCGCTTGTGCCGGCAGACGGACGCAGGGAGGGAGCTTCCCTCGTATTTGACAGCATGCAGGCGCCGGACGGCCCGCGCCGCATGCAGACGCGTCTTTCCTTCAGGGAAAAGGATGGCGCAGCGGAATTTGTCGTGCGCGTACAGAACCAGGAAAAGCAGCTGCGGGTGGTTGAGACCCTGTTCGAGCTTTGCGGCCTGGGCTTTGGCGAGGGCGGGGATACGGCGCTTTTGTATCCGCACCATGGCGGCGAAAAGATCGTCGATCCGGCAAACGCGCTGCGCAGCCAACGCTACCAGCAGTTCTGGCGCGCAGGAACAGCCCTGGTGAACGGCGAGTGGCAACGCGAGTGCAATTACTGCGGCCTGTGCTCCATGAGCTATATGTACCTACAGAACAAACAGGCCGGCCTTTATTTTGGCTCGCATGATTGCCGCTTCCCCGTCACCGGCCTGATGGTAAGAACGGGCGAGGAGAGCCGCTATCTGTCGCTGGGCTTCCGCATTCACAAAATGATAAGACCGGGCGAAGCATGGGAAAGCGGCGCGTTCACCGTCTGCCTCAGCGATCAGGACTGGCATGCGGGCGCTCGCCGCTACCGGGCGTGGATCACCCCCTATCTGGCGCAGCATGAGAACCCCGAATATCTGAAGGAACAGGCCGCGCTGAACCAATGCTATAACTTTAAGCGCGTTGAAGAGATTCAAAACCGCTTTGAGGACATTCCCCGCATGTGGGAGGAGGGCAATAAGCGCGGCATCAACCATATGTTTATTGCGTCCTGGAACCGCACGGGTTTTGACAGCTTCTATCCCGAATACTATCCGGATATGGAACTGGGGACAGCGCTGGATTTTCGGCGCGGCATGGATTATCTCAATGCGCGCGGAGGCTTTGCAACGCTGTATGTCAATGCCCGGCTGTCGGACATGTCCTCGGATTTTCACAGGCGCTTTCTTTCCACCATGCAGATTGAGAATGCCAATGGCGAGGCGCTGACGGAAACCTACGGCCCGCATTCCTTCACATTGAACTGCCCCTCCGACGAAAAATGGCAGCACATGCTGGTTGATATCTGCGATTTCGCGGCAGAGAGCTATCATTTGAAGGGAATTTACCTGGATCAGCTTGCTTCGGCAGAGCCCTTTGCCTGCTATCATGCGGGGCACTCGCACCATGATATCGGCGAGTTTAATCAGGGTTATCTGAAGATCCTTTCCGAATTGCGCGAAAGAATGCGCCGCCGCGACCCCGATTCCTACCTGATGACGGAAAACTGCGGGGACATTTACAGCGCATATACCTGGGGCAATCTGACCTGGAACGGCGCGGATTATGATGAGTTCTATAACATGTTCCGTTATACCTTCCCCGAGTATGTGCAGGTGAACATGTGCAATGACCGCTCCTGGGCGGCGGATGATGAGGAGCGTGAGCGCTGCTTCTATGCGGATGTGGAGCGCTGTGTGCTGATGGGCAATATCCTCTGGATCGGCATCACGGCGCGTTATCTGGATCAGCCTGCCCTGAAGCCGCATTTTGACTACCTGATGGCGGCAACGGCATTCCGCAAGGCCATTGCGGGGCAGGTAAGCGAGGGCACCTATCTGGATGATGAATATGTTGCGGCCATGGACGAATCGCTGCATGCCTCCTGCTTCCGCGTTTCTGAGCGCGAAACGCTGCTCCTGGCGGGCGATCAGGCGCTGCATGGCGGGAAGGTGCGCTTTACGCTTCCCCATATCGCTGCACATGTAGAGGCCTTTGACGAGTATGGGCAACCGCTTTCCGTCCTGGCTGAGGGAAACGAGGTCACGCTGTCCATGTGCGGGAACCGCCTGGCGCGGATCCATGTGCAAGCTGGAGGGGGAAAGGCATGAATACACAGTATTTGGATGAAATAAGCCGCATCCTGCAGCAGGTTCGTCTGACGCAGCTGCCGCAGATGGAGAAGGCCGCCCGGATGCTGGCGGATGCCACGCTGAACGGGCATAACCTGTTTGTTTTCGGCTGCAACCATGCAGGGTTGCTGGCAATGGAGATGTATTATCGAACGGGCGGTATGGTGAATATCAACCCTGTGCGCGGCCCGGGGCTGCATTTGGAAATCGTCCCTGCCACCATGACCAGCCAGATGGAGCGCATGGATGGTTACGGCTGCCTTTTGATGGATATGACGCCCATTGGAAAGGACGACGTCATCATCATCCATTCTGTTTCAGGGCGAAACGCGGTCTCCGTAGACGCAGCCATCCGCGCGCGCGAAAAGGGCGCCCGGGTGATTGCGCTGACCAATATGGAAACCTCCGCAGCGGTGGAATCGCGCCATAAAAGCGGAAAAAAGCTGTACGAGGTGGCTGACCTTGTCCTTGATAACTGCGGCTGCCGGGGCGACGCTGCCCTCCCCCTGCCCGGCGTTCCGGCAAAGATGGGGCCCACGTCCACAGTCATTGGCGCGGCCGTGCTGAACGCCATCATGTGCCGCACGGTCGAGCTGATTATGGCTGCCGGGCAGGATGCGCCGGTGTTCATGTCGGCCAACACGGATGGCGGCGATGAATACAACAAGAACATGCTGAAAAAATACGCAGACCACATCTTCTATATGTAAGGAGGAAAGGCGGAGAAGGAAATTCCTCCCCGCCTTCTGCTTGTCTTCATGCTGCTGTATATCAACTGGGACGGCTTCTCTGCTTCGTGGTATCGGATGGCGCACGCTTCCCCGCTTGGAACGCCCAACCTGGACAACCTGATTGCGCAGGGAACGGTATTGCTGCAGCAGCGCTGCGGCATTCCCGCCATCACAAATCCCATGCAGCAGGCACTGATCTCTGGTGCATGGCCGGAAAAAACGGGCAACTGCTACTGCTATTTTGACAAAGCGGCGCGCCGCATTGTGAAGACCGGCAGATTGAATCCGTGCGAAACCATTGCAGAGGCGGCAGTCCGCCACGGGCTGACCTGCGCGTCCATACACGGCTGGGATGTTGAAAACAGAGGG
>OLSB01002739.1_pt1 | contig 14001 bp, 13 predicted proteins | sample 1672071 | NCBI WGS metagenome assembly OLSB01 (sample SAMEA3136642, study PRJEB25190) | human gut metagenome | biome: human gut; feature: human-associated habitat; material: faeces | place: Austria | collected 2013 | reverse complement strand
CCAAACTATTCACATCTGGATAGCTTTTATCATTTTCCCAATTTGAGATTGTTTGCCTTGAAACATAAACACGATTGGCTAACTCCTCTTGGGATAAATGTGCTTCCTGACGATGCATTTTTATTTGCTTTCCAAGTTCCATCTCGTAACCTCCTTGCATACTCATACTAATCGAAAGGTCTTATTTTCGCTATCAAAGTGGATTGACATTTATGGTTTCCGTGTGTAAAAGGTCTTTTACAGACCGTAAACTTCAAATTTATCTAGCTAAATTGTATCATACACCTTAGTTTTTAAACATTTGCTATATTAACCAATTTAGCTAGAATTACAATTCTCTTATTGTTATCTCTTGTATCACAAGTAACCAATGTCGTTAATCGATCATCTTTATTTACTGAAACACCAGTTTTATACAATCCTCTATTAATAGAATCTGATATAAATGCATTAAATGAGTTTGTTGAATCCCATTCTGTTTGAGTAAATGCTAAAGAATCATTTAAGTTATTTAAATCAACATTCATTACTCCAAAAATCTGATATATTCTAGTTTCATCTTCAGTAATAAATTTAAATGTATCATGCTTTTTATAATAGTTCTGATCTGTATAACTCATTAAAGGAGTAAAAATAATGTTATCCCATTTACTAGAATGACCATAAATTACAACATTTTTTGAATCTATATTTCCATCTGCCGATACAAATGGTATCCCAGCATTGGCATATTCTTTGTTGATATTTTTACGAACATAATAATCATTATTTGGAGCTTGTACAATCGGCTCATAAATAATTCGATCATCAAATTCTAAAATACCCACAACATCTTTATTTGTTTGTTTCAACAAAGATAAAGAAAGCTCCTTTTCAGAAGCTTCCTCATTCTCTTTTTTTGATTCTTTTTTAGTCGTTTTTGTTTCTACATAATAATCCGAATAGTCATAAGATTTCTTTGCAGTAACCTGATTGTAGATAACACCACCAATTAATCCCACTACAACTAGCGCAGTTGCTATTTTTATTTTTTTATGTTTCATACTATTTATACCCCAGTATTAGGAACAACGATACGTGCATTTTCAAAATAATAAATAATTGTATCGGTTTCCTCATCTGCCTCTACTTTATAATCTTTAGACTTATCAGCTAATTGATAAGAAGTTGGAGCTTTGATTCCCTTAAATTCATATTCATGACCATAAATTGCATCAGAAAGCACTGCTTTTCCATCTTTTACAACATGCTTTGTTACTTTGTCATCTCCAACTTTTCTAGAATAATAAGTGCCATCATCAAGCATAGATGAAACAGAGTGTTCCAATGAATCATTGTTTTTCCATCCAAGACAGCTAGTAAGATCGCCCTGAGGATCAAAATCCACAATCAATACATTGCATCCATTACGAGCTAAACCAATGGCCACATTCTCTGTAGTTGTAGTTTTGCCGACACCACCTTTTTGATTTGTGACTGCAATTACTTTACATTTGTGCATAATAAAAACTCCTTTCTCATATGCCAGATTGACCTGGCTATGTAAAAGGAGTTTGTTCATATTGTCCTGTTTTATGTTTCTAATACGCTTATGTTTGGCCACTCATCAAAGGTTCTTAAAAGATGAATATTAGCTGAGAGCCTATTTTTATTAGCTGGAAGTGGTCTAAATGTTCGAATCACGTCAATTTCTATTAGCTGGCATTTCCGTAAAATTCAATTCAAGCTTAATTAAAAAAAGCGATAAAATCAAATGATTTCACCGCAATTTATATATAGCCATAAAGTTTTAAAATCACTTTATTTATAGCAAATATGGCGTCCTCGAGGTGGTTCGAACACCCGATCTATCGCTTAGGAGCTAATACCGTGTTTTGTCCGCTTGATATCGTGAAGTGTTAATTGTGCCGTAAATATGGCATTTTTAGCACTTTTTTGATTCTTCATTTTTGTCCGTTTTGTGCTAATAAATGGGTTCGAATGATGGTTCGGATGACGTCATCCGAACCCCTCTAATTAGCAAAATATTAGCAAAAAAGTTCGGATACGCGTAGGTCATCCGAACACTTTTCTCCCATTTTTGGGAGCGTTTGACGTACATTCGAACCCTACGGCACGGAACCTGAAAAAATTTGGAGCCCCCGACAGCATCCGAACCGTTCGGATGCTCTTTTGGATGCCTACTTTGCCTAAAATACACTCTTCTGTAGTCTAAAACATAGGTTATGGAAAGAAAATTATTACAATTTTGATGAATAAAGCTTACTATGCTATAGTTTCTTTAAAGAAACTCTTTATTAAAATTATTCAAATATAAAAAGATTGGAGAAAACTTGAACAATGAAATTATTAAATTTGTAAATGGTGATTTACAGCTGGATGTTACAGTATCACCAGATAATGAAACAGTATGGTTAAATCGTAATCAACTTGCACAATTATTTGACAGAGACGTTAAAACCATTGGTAAACATATTAACAATGCTTTAAAAGAAGAATTAGATGATTCAACTGTCGCAAAATTTGCGACAGTTCAAACTGAAGGAAACAGAAAAATACAAAGATCTATTGAATACTATAATTTGGATATGATTATTTCCGTAGGATATCGTGTGAAATCTCAAAATGGTATTATCTTTCGAAAATGGGCCACTTCTATATTAAAAGACTACATGATGAAGGGATATGCAATAAATGAAAAAAGGATTGAGGTACTAAATAAAACTGTTTCAATTCAATCCAGAATGTTAGCTTCTACTTTAGGTATTGAGGAAAAAGAAGTTTTGAATGTCATTGAAGCCTATTCAAATGCACTATCATTACTTGATGATTATGATCATGGGTGTATTTCTAAGCCAAAAGGTAAAGACTCTATTTACCAGTTAACCTATGAAGAGTGCAGAACTCTTATTGATTCTATGAAATATGGTGGATTTTCTGATGTATTTGGTGTTGAAAAAGAACCAGGCAAATTGAATGGAATTATTGCAGCTGTATATCAAAATGTATTTGGACAAGAAATCTATCCAAGCATTGAAGAAAAGGCAGCTAATCTACTGTACTTTCTAGTCAAAGATCATCCTTTTGTAGATGGATGCAAACGAATTGGCGCTTCCATTTTTCTTGAATTTTTGAATAAGAATCAACATTTAATCATTGATGGAAAACAAATCATTTCAGATAGCGCCTTAGTTGCTATTACATTAATGATTGCCGAATCTAGACCAGAGGAAAAAGAAACAATGGTCAAGCTAGTTATGAATTTCTTAAAAGCTTAATCTATGCTCTTTATTCCCTGCTCCTTTTTACATAACCAACAAGCGGTTGGTTGTGGGAAAGGAGTTTTTTTATGCGTAAATGTAAAGTAATCGCAGTCACAAACCAAAAAGGTGGCGTTGGTAAAACAACGACTACTGAGAATGTGGCCATTGGATTAGTACGACAGGGATTTGATGTATTGATTGTTGATTTTGATCCCCAGGGTGATCTGACAAGTTGCTTAGGTTGGAAAAACAATGATGCTTTAGAACATTCTGTATCTTCTATGCTGGACGATTATATCAATGACAATGATATAAATTATGATGCATTGATTTTACATCATGAAGAAGATGTGGATCTGATTCCTGCAAACATTGAACTAGCTGATTTTGAAATGCGTTTAGTCAGTGTCATAAATCGTGAACAGACGCTAAGTAATTGTATTGAACCTTTAAGAGATAAATACGATTACATCATGATTGATTGTCCACCTTCTCTTGGCATGCTTACGGTGAATGCATTGTCTGCTGCAGATGAAGTACTAATACCAGTACAAACACAGTATCTGCCAGCTAAAGGAATGACGAAATTGTTACAGACAGTGAATAAAGTACAGCGTAAGATCAATAGTAATCTTAAAATTACTGGCATTGTTATGACGCTTGCTGATCTAAACACCAACATTACCAAAAGCACGATTGATACGATACATGAAAGTTTTGGAAGGAACATTCGTGTATTTGATACAATCATTCCTAAAGCTACAAAAGCAAGTGAAGCATCTATTTCCGGTAAAAGTATCTATGCATATGCCAAAGATTCAAAAGTGGCTGTTGCCTATGACAATCTGACAAAAGAATTGATAAAAAATCCAAAACTAAAACATAAAGACGAATTAAATCGTTAGGAGAATTGAGATGAAAAACAATCATGTGGAATTATTCGGAACTTTGACAAGAGATATTGAAGTGTCTAGAAATGGAAAAGGAAATACTTTTGTGAAGTTCTCTTTAGCTTGTTTACGAGATGGAAAGAAACCATGGACAGATTATATTAACTGCATTGCCTTTGGTGATTTAGCCAATGAAATCTGTAAACATGGTGATAAAGATACAGGATTTTGTATTGTTGGAAATCTTCGTACAAGCTCTTATGAAAAAGATGGTAAAAAACAGTATTCAACCAATGTCGTTGTTGAGTCTTTTGAATTGTTAAATGACTAGAATTAAACGATGTCCCTATTGTCATGGTGCAGCACATTTGTTGATTGACTGGGACAGTAAACGAATCAATGGCTATTATGGTCAATATGTTACATGTACTTTGTGTTCTGCCAGGGCACAGACTAGACAAACTTCTGATCAAGCTATTGATGAATGGAACAATCAAGCAATGAAAAACACGATACAACTTACTCTATTTTAAAGGAGGTGGCACATTTGCCAAAACTAGATTTAGGATTGCCTAGCTATGATTCCCTTTTTTCTACGGAAGAAGAAAGACAAGAAGCTAATAGCGAAAAAGTAATGGCGATTCCTATAGATAAGATTACAGATTTTAAAGAACATCCCTTCCATGTCACGATGGATGAGGATATGGCAAAGCTTATTGATTCGATTAAAGAAAACGATATGCTGATGCCTGCATTAGTTCGTCCCAAAAAAGATGGAACGTATGAAATGATTTCCGGTCACAGGCGTAAATTTGCCTTGTCACAGCTAGGAAAAAAGGAAATGAATGTAATTATCCGTGATTTGGATGATGACCAGGCAACAATCTTAATGGTCGACTCCAATATTCAACGAGAAAACATTTATCCTAGCGAACGTGGTTATGCCTACAAAATGCGATTGGAAGCCATGAAACATCAAGGAAAACGAATTGAAGAAATACCAGATGATGAATTAGGAATTGAATATAAGACAACTTCGGGTCAAGTTGGCCCGAAGTCAGATGAAGAAAATCGTTCTGATTATGCATTGGCTGAGCAAGTTGGAATTAGCAGGAAACAAATTCAACGATTTATTCGCTTAACCTATCTGATTGAACCATTACAGGAAATGGTAGATGGACGACATGAAAATGAAATCAAGATTGCATTTAATCCGGCTGTTGAACTTTCATATTTAACAGAATCCGAACAGTATGATTTAGCCAATGCGATTGTTGAAAATCAAAGGACACCGTCACTTGCTCAATGTCAGGAATTCAAGCGGTTGAGTCATGATGGCGAGCTAACTACAGAATTCATTGAAGATACTTTATCGGAAGAAAAACCAAATCAAAGAGAAAAGTTATCTTTTCAAATGAAGGAAATCGATAAATATTTTCCCAAGGACTTCACACCAGGCAAGAAAAAGGATCTTATGATTCACTTGCTAGAAAACTGGGCAAAGAAAAGATCACGAGAACAAGAACGGTAGTTGAATGTGCAACTGCTTTTTTTCTACTTGTGATTGTTTCCAAACTGTTGGAGGGGCAGTTTGTCTTTGCATCAGGACGTGTGACTGTGACCTCCCCTAAAACCCCTCCTACCTACCGAAAGAATCTTTATTACCTACCGAAAAAGAAAAAATGTTGTTATTGAGTAAGTATTAGAAATATTTGTATCTAGGTAATTGTTAATAAGAACTTGTATTTTAAAGATAGAGATATTTATCAAGACATACAATTGGAGGTAAAACGATGAAAAGAAAGTTAATTGCTTTATGTGTTTCTAGTGTTCTTGTTGGTATTGGAATCATCTTTAACATGAATCAAGATGTATCTGTACCTACTGTAGAAAAGTTTACGGAAGATACTTCTGCAAGTGTTAGTAAACACGAAAATGTAGACAAGGATGAAAAAAGCATTGCTGCATCAACAAACAGAAAAGCAGAAACTAAAGAATCGAAAAATGAAGAAAGTCCTACTGAAAAAAATGATTCTCAAAAATCTTTAAGCAAGCAAACATCTACAAGTAAAAGTGAGACTACAGCTAGTGTTTCTTCGGAATGTAAAAAACAAAATTCCAAAAAAGAAGGTTCTAGTAAGAGTTCTTCCGGTTCAGATCAAAAGACATCAACTTCAAACAGTTCCAATGCATCGAGTAAATCAAACAATGATGTTGTGAGTCAACCTGTTGAAAAGCCTAATGAATCCAAACAAGAACCTGCGGTAGAATCTACACCTACTCCAGAACCGACAAGACCAAGTTATGCTTGTCCAGGTGGAGTCAATCCAGATGTGAGTTGTGATGTGATTTTAGATGCAAACTTTTACTATGCAACCTACGGATTACAAGCTGAAGCAGATGCTGCAGGTATGTATTACTTGGATGAAGTGATGTACATCGGTGATATTGAAATCACAAATTACTCTGTGCAGCCTGTTTATCGCAATGATCATAGTATTGCCTATTATGGTTTGAACCTTTGGAGTAATGGAACTTTGATTCAGTAAAGGATGTGATAAATGACAATTGACTAAATACTTTGGCGAGATCTTCTCGTCTTTTTTGTTGCAACAACCTAAATGAAAGGAAAAAGAAGATGAAAAATATATTAAAGAAAGGCAGCAAGTTCTTTCTTTCTGCACTAGTGATATTGAATTCATTTATGAATATAATCACAGTACATGCAGAAGAAACTACTACAGAAAATGATTTAGATACAATTACAGAATTAGGCTATTTGGAAGATGTATTTCCGGATCAAATCATAAATGAAAATGATACGATGATGACCGATACAACTTCCTGTGGGACACGATATGCCATGATTTATATCGAAAACCAGTACGGATTTGATTATATCTCACATTTATATGTTGGTGATAAAACCGTATTTTGTATTGAGCCGATGCAATTGTTTATAGCTGGTAATGATTATGTTCCAGATAGTGCCAAATGGGATGAACTAAGTGAAAGCCAAAGACAAGCTATTTGGGAAATCAATTATTATGGTTATTCTTATCCAGGACATGAAAGTGAAAACTATTATGTAGCTACTCAAATCATGATCTGGCAAGTTGTTACTGGCAATTGGTATCAACCGTACTATATGGATGGAACGACAACATATGATATTTCAAATGAAATGAATGAAATTAACAACTTAAGAAGTACACCTCAAGGAAGACCTTCATTCAATAACCAAACAATCAAAATGGGACTAAATACTCCAGTTACTTTAACAGATTCAAAAGGAACATTAAGCAATTATTCTATTACAAGTGGAAATGGTGTTAATGCTTCTGTAAATGGAAATGATTTAACGGTATCCATCACTTCAGAAAACTATGATAAAACACTTACCTTCTCAAGAAACTTTGGAGCAAGAGACGTCAATATTATTTATGGAAGTGGAGGTTATCAGCGTGTTATTTATCTGGCAAGCAGAAGAGATCCTTCTCCTAATTTCAAATTAAATTTTGAATTGCTATATGCTGATATCGAAGTTGAAAAGCAAGATGCAGAAACTGGAACATCTACGCAAGGTGATGCAACTTTCAATGGAGCAACATTTGCCATCAAAGATTCAAGTGGAAATACTTTAGAAACAATTACGACAAATGGTTCAAAAGCTAAATCTAAAAAATATCCAGTGGGAACAACTTTGAATGTATGTGAGGTCACTTCTCCAGAAGGATATTTAACAAACAGTTCTTGTAATAGTGTTGAACTCAAATATTCAGGTAATAATACTCCTTCAACTTTTTCTACAACAATCAAAGATCAGGTTATTAAAGGTCGTATTGAAATTGCCAAGACAATCGATAAAGAGAAATATGGATTATTCCAGTCGAATGTTCAAAAGCCTGGTAAAGGATTTAAGTTTGATATTATCCTAAAATCAAGTGGCAAAGTTGTATCTACACTAACAACGGATGAAGATGGTCGAGCAATCAGTGATTATCTTCCTTATGGAACATATATCGTCAAAGAACATGAAACAACTGGCTATGATATTTTAAAACCATTTGAAGTAAAGATTGATAAAGATCAAAAGACCTATTTTTACAATATCTATAACGATACAATCAAAGCCGAATTAACCATCTATAAAACGGACAGTGAAACAGGTAAACGTATTCCTGCTGCTGGTGTTGAATTCAAAATCAAAGATGCAGATGGAAACTATGTAACTCAGACTGTGACATATCCTAAAAAATATACAACAGATGTATTTAAAACCGATGAGGATGGTTCTGTTCACTTACCTGCTCCTTTAAAATATGGAGAATATAAATTGGTTGAAATCAAAGCACCACATGGTTACGTATTAAAAGATACGGAAATTCCAATCAATGTAGATGGATCAAGTACAGAAATTTTTATGAACTTTGACAACAAAACACAAAAAGGACAGGTCTATGTTGAAAAGAGTGGTGAAATGTTGTCAGGAGCTAAAGAATCCGAAACAGATTATGGAACACTTTATTCACCAGTCTATAAAGAAAAATATCTATCTGGTGTTACGTATGAAATCACAGCACGTGAAGATATCGTTACTCCAGAAGGAACAGTATGGTTCCACAAAGGAGATGTTGTAGATACATTTACTACAGGTGATGGTGTTACAACTTCATCATTGCTTCAGTTAGGTAAATATTCTATTAAAGAAACCACAACACAGACTGGATATGTATTAGATGAAAACAGCTATAACTTTGATATTGAATATGCGGGTCAGATGATCGATGTAGTCGAAATCAAACAGTCTTATGTCAACGAAAGACAAAAGTTGGATTTACAGATCACTAAGACATTTGAAGATGAAGATAAAGAAGCCTACAAAGATGTTGTCTTTGGTGTTTATTCTAAAAAGGATATTACTGTAGATGATAAAGTCATCATTCCTGCTGATGGACTAGTTGGCACATTAACGATTGATAAAGATGGTAAAAATGTTGAACATTTAGATCTTCCTACAGGTGATTATTACGTTAAAGAACTTGAAACAAATGTAGGCTTTAAATTAGATGAAGAAAAACATGATTTCACATTCAACTATGATGAAGATACAACAAAATCCACAGTCATTGTTCCTATGGAATTGCACAATGAAAAACGTCGTATTGAACTAGATGTCAACAAGGTGGATAAAGATCATCATGATCATTTCTTAAATGGAGCCATTTTTGAAGTCTATGATAAGACAGCTAAATCTTTTGTCACTACCCTTGCATCTGGTCAGTTAATGATCGTTGGTGATGATGCTAATGAAGAATACGAAATCTCTAAGGATGAAGATTTCAAAAAGATCATCAAGACAGTTAAAACGGATGAAAATAAACAAATCATCTTAGATGTAGATGATGGAATTTATTATTCTCGTAAAGTTGGTGATGACAAGGTTAGTAAACATGTGATCAAAGATGGAAAAGCAGTATTAGCGGATGCCATTTACGGCCATGAATATGAGTTCAAGGAAATCAAAGCGCCTACTTCTTATCAGTTAGCCGATAAATCCAAAGCTTATAAAGTTGAAGGTGATAAGGATACGGATACAATCATTTATTATTTTGAAAATGCACGTATCGTTGTTCCAAATACAGGGGTATAAATAGTATGAAACATAAGAAAATAAAAATAGCAGCACTTGCGATAGTTACTGCAAGTCTATTAGGTGGCATTCTATATAGTGAGTTTGGAACAAAGAAATCTTATGATTATTCAGAATACTATGTAGAATCTAAACCAAGTAAAACAGCAAAGGATAATAAAGATGATAAGGGAGCTTCTGAAAAGGAGCTTTCTTTATCTTTACTCCAAAAAACAAATAAAGACGTAGTTGGTATTCTAGAATTCGATAATCGGGTTATTTATGAACCTGTTGTACAGGCTCCAGATAATGACTACTATGTGCGAAAAAACATCAAGAAAGAATATGCCAATGCAGGTATCCCTTTTGTATCAGCAGATGGAAATATTGATTCTAAAAATGTTGTCATCTATGGGCATTCTAGTAAATGGAATAGTATCATTTTTACTCCATTAATGAGCTATATTGATCAAAGCTGCTACAAAGAACATCAAACATTCAAGTTCATTACAGAAAATGAAACAAGAACTTATCAGATATTTGAAGTAATGAATGCAGATCTAAACAATTTAAATGATTCTTTAGAATTTACACAATCCAGTTGGGATTCAGATACTTCATTCAATGCCTTTATTTCTGATTCTATCAATCGAGGGCTTTATAAAACAGGTATTTCAGTCAATACGGATGATAAGCTGATGACTTTAGTGACTTGCGATACAAGAAATGATAACAAGAGAATTGTGATACTAGCAAAAAGAACAGACTAATTCAAAAAATCTATAAATTCATGAAATGTTAATAGTTCTATGCTATTGTTGGATTAGATAGATTACAAAACGAGGAGGCATAAAAATGTACGAACCTTACACAAGACAATCATTACCCTCAAAAGAATATCGTGAATTGTTGGGTAGTGCTCTGTGTGTCTTTAGTTCAAATAATGGATTTATTATAGAAAATATTATTCATACAAGCAATGTATATGATTGGTATAATCTTATTGATTTGGAATCTGGAAAACTTAAAAAATCTATAGCAGATACAATTTCTAGAAATACAGGAAATAAGGATATTGAAATATTATTTTCTGAAATAGTTGAGATGAGAAATAGAATAATTCATGGATTTAGAATTACATCAAAACAAGGAGAGCAAATACTTGCGACAAAAACTCGAAAAAAAGATGGTAATATTCAATTTGAAATAACCAAAGAATATTTGTTGGATTTTATAAAGAAAAATGAAGAGCTCAGTGATATGCTTTATAAATATCGTGGATATTAATGAATAAATTCATGTTGAGATACCATATGAAAGCATTACTTCGGTAGTGCTTTTCTTTTACCCTATTTTAGAAAGGACGGTGATGAGATGTCTAATTATAAATCTTCGGATGAAAAAACTAAACAAGCTTTTGAGATGATTGAACAAGGTGTAAAAGATGTTTATTCTTCTGATTCTTTTAAACGATATTTATCTTGTTGCAGCAAATTCCACAATTATTCATTGAACAACACTTTATTGATATTGGCTCAAAAGCCAGATGCAAGTTTAGTTGCAGGATATCGTTCCTGGCAGGCAAACTTTAATCGTCATGTGGATAAAGGTGAAAAAGGATTGATGATTCTTGCTCCTGTAACGTATAAAGAAGATCGATTAATTAATAAAGTAGATGAAAACGGAAATGTTGAATTGGATGAAGCTGGTTCACCTATTCAAGAACAACGGCAAGTGAATGTGACTCGTTTTAAAACAACTACTGTATTTGATATATCACAAACTTCTGGTGATCCTCTTCCCTCTTTGATTCATGATTTAACGGGTTCTAATAATGAAGCTAAGGCAATCATTCAATCCGTGCAATCTATCTGTACAATTCTCATTGAATTTAAAACAGAAACAGAAGATTTGAATCTCATGACAGGAGCTAAGGGATACTATTCTCCTAAAGAAGATAAGATTGTGATTAATAAAGATTTGGAAGATCTACAAATTGCCAAAACATTAATTCATGAGTATGCTCACAGCATACTTCATAAACAAACAGATAAAAATCAAAGCCAACGAGAAATTGAAGCCGAATCGTTGGCTTTTGTATTATGTGATCATTTTGGACTAGATACTTCTGAATATTCATTTGGTTATATTGCTAGCTATGCTGATAAAGATTTTGATGAATTGAAATCTATCTTAGTTAATATTCAAAGTACGGCTCATGAAATGATTGAACAACTAGAACCTGTATTCAAGGAGAAACTGCATATGATAGAAATGAAAAGTAAATATATAACACCATTAGAAATGGAACAAATGAATCATGATATTGTGATTCAAGTTTCTTCTTTGATGGAACAATATAAAGATGCATTAAATGATCCAAATGTATCCACTTCGGATATTCATGAAATGGTGGATCAACAAATCTATGATGTTATCAATAGTAAGCTTGAATATTCTGATCAAGCTTTTTTATTTGGAAACAATCACGACTATTATCAAACACTACGAACAATATGTTTTGAAGCATTCACGGATCCCAATTTTGATTTAAGTAAGAACTGGTTTATTGAAAATTCAATCGAACATAGAAACTATGAATTATTTGAACAGATTGCCCAACCATTACTTACAAATGATGCTTACTACATGAAATATGCAACACCTGGCTTTATGGATCTGAATGTGGAAATCATTGATGAAAATCGTTTTGCGATGGCTCATAACTATGAATTGAATGGAGATCTAATGGCTGATCCAGATATTGAATTTACAGTGGATAAAGATAACAGACTGCTCTATCCACAGTCTTATCAACAGGATAACCTTCAATTTTATGAACGAGTGGATGGTGATCCATTTCGTGCTAATGAACTCAATCGATTTATGAATCAGTGGATTCACAATATCCAGGAACAAAAATACAAAGTCGAAACGGTTTATACAGATGAATTCGAATTATCCACAAAAGAAAATCCAAGTGGTGTACGTAAGTTTTGTAAAGAACATGGAATTGCAAAAATGGCACCAAAAAACAAGGAGTTGGAAAGATGAGTCAACGATTTATACGAAAAGACGTTCTAGAAAAAGTAAGAACCTTATCTGCTTTTGATTATTTAAGAAACTATGCTCCAGACCTGTTAGTAAAAAATGGGAGAACAGATTATTATCATCGAGATCATGATTCCTTGCATTTTTCAAATGGAAAATGGTATTGGTGGTCACAAGGCAAAGGTGGAACATCTGCACTTGATTATTTGATTATTGTGGAAGGATATGAATTTAAAGATGCGTGTAACTATTTATCAGATTTAATGAATGTGAGTGCACCAGTTACCACTTATTATCATCCAAAACCTGTAAAACCATTTGAATTACCTATTAAAGATAAGAACAATGATTTAGTGATTCGTTATTTATGTGAAATTAGAAAAATCGATAAAGGAATTGTGGATGATTTCATATCCAAAGGAATGATTTATCAATCCGCTAACTTCAAGAATGCAGTGTTTGTTGGATATGATAAAGATAAACCAGCGTATGCATTTAAACGAAGTATCTTTAAAAATTTTAAATTGGATCATGCTGGAAGTAATAAAGCATTTAGTTTCAACTACACAAATGTAAATAATGATGTTCTTCATGTGTTTGAAGCAGCTATTGATTTATTATCCTATATGACTCTTTTGAAAATGGATGAAATGGATTATACCGAATTTAATTATCTGTCTCTTGCCGGAGCCAGTGATAAGATTACGAGTAAATCAGAAGCGGATATTCCTATTGCACTAAAAGCGTATTTAGAAAGAAATCCAAATATCAAAACAATTATCTTCCATCTAGATAATGATGAAGTTGGTATTGGTGCAACAGCAAAAATCATTTCTATTCTGAATTCAAAATATCAATGCATAGATGAACATCCGAAAATGCACAAGGATGTAAATGAATTGTTATTATATGTTAATAAAACAACAAATAATTTATGAGAAATACAAATAATTTGATTTTGAAGCATTATTTAGCTATGATGATTATGCAAAGAAGAGCTTTTAAAAGCTTGGGCTGGTCGTAAGACCCGGGTCCACACATAGGCGGGTAAGACACCCGCCATTTCTTTTGGAAAGATGAGGATGCATGAAAGAAATCCGAAAAAATATAAGGCTTAACAGACACATTGGTGACTTGTTAATATAACTGACGTTAATGATGTCTA
>OLSB01002736.1_pt1 | contig 14010 bp, 14 predicted proteins | sample 1672071 | NCBI WGS metagenome assembly OLSB01 (sample SAMEA3136642, study PRJEB25190) | human gut metagenome | biome: human gut; feature: human-associated habitat; material: faeces | place: Austria | collected 2013 | reverse complement strand
CGCGCCTTCCTTCTTCCTCTTCAGACGCGACCCGCTTCGCTGGGCTCGCGTCTGAGTCTTTTTAATGGCGCCGGTGCTTTGGATATCGTTTCGCTTTGGTTTACTATGCCGTGAGTATCTCGCAGTTCGCTTACTACTTGCTCCATTCCGACATCGGCTTTTGCCGATGCCTCCATATCCGCGCCTTCCTTCTTCCTCTTCAGACGCGACCCGCTTCGCTGGGCTCGCGTCTGATATATTTTGGAATGCGCTGAAGCTTTGGATCTGGTACTGCTTTGGTTATTATATCGCTTGAGTATTCTGCCGTAATATATGAAACTTGCTTCATTTCGGTATTGAAGCATAGCTTTTGTTTTCCTCTGCCGCACATAAACTGCGGCAGAGGATTTATTTCATCAGCATTTGACAGGCTCGGGATAGTCAACGCCGAAGGTGTCAACGGTGACTTTCTTCATCGCCTGACGATGGATTGGCTTATCGTTGCGGCCGGTCATGCACTTTGCAATCTTATCAACAGCGTCCATACCCTCGATTACCTTGCCAAAGGCAGCGTACTGGCCGTCAAGATGGGGTGCGTCCTCATGCATGATGAAGAACTGGCTGCCGGCGGAGTTGGGAGCCATGGAGCGTGCCATGGACAGAACGCCGCGGGTATGCTTGAGGTCGTTTTTAACGCCGTTCATGGCAAATTCGCCCTTGATGGAGTAGCCGGGGCCGCCTATGCCGATACCCTGGGGGTCTCCGCCCTGGATCATGAAGCCGCGGATAACGCGGTGGAATATGACCCCGTCATAGAACTTGCTTTTTACGAGTGAAATGAAATTGTTGACAGTATTGGGAGCTACCTCGGGATAAAGCTCCGCCTTGATGATATCGCCGTTTTCCATTTCGATGGTCACTATGGGATTGCTCATTAGTTTCTCTCCTTTAACGTTCTTTCAATGTCGCGCGCGGCTTCGCGCTTCGCGTCGTCATTGCGCTTATCATAAAGCTTTTTGCCCTTACACAGGCCAAGCTCGACCTTTACCCTGCCGTCCTTGAAATAAAGCGACAGCGGGATCAGCGCCACGCCCTCCTGCATCACGCGGGCATAGAGCTTTGTTATCTCGCGCTTATGCATGAGCAGCCTGCGGGGTCTCACGGGGTCCTTATTGAAAATGTTTCCCTTCTCATAAGGGCTTATATGCAGCGACCGCACAAAAAGCTCGCCGTTTTTAACGGTGCAGTAGCAGTCCTTCATATTCACCGTGCCCGCGCGCAGGGATTTGACTTCCGTTCCGGCAAGCTCAATGCCCGCCTCGTAGCGCTCAAGGATAAAGTAATCGTGGAAGGCCTTGCGGTTTGCAGCGATCTGCTTTATACCCGTCTGCTTCGGCATATAAGCTCACCTGCCTTTCAATACATCTTGATTATAACACACTTTTACGCACGAAAAAAGTATATTCTGTAAAGATACTGAAGCCTTACTCTCTGTTGAACTCCCGAAGCCTCAGTCCCTCGTTCTTTGTCAGCGCCCAGTTCACGCACCACTCGGAGGTGAACAGCAGCAGATTATTTCCGCGGAAATCCTGCACCCACTTGGTATCGCTGGTCAGATTCAGGTCATTGGGATTGATATCCTCGTTGTCTATCCAGCGCACGACTTCGTAGGGCATACTGCGGCGGCGTACGTCAACGCCGTATTCGGACTTGAGCCTGTACTCAAGTACCTCAAGCTGCAGGATACCGACGACGCCGACGATTATCTCCTCCACGCCTGTAAAGGGCTCGTGGAAGATCTGTATCGCGCCCTCCTGGGCTATCTGCATGATTCCCTTTTCAAACTGCTTGCGTTTCATTGTATCGACGCGCTCAACAGCGGCGAAGATCTCGGGTGCGAAGGTCGGGATACCCTCGAATTCGAGCTTCATGCCCTTCTCGCATATCGTATCGCCTATGGAGAAAACGCCGGGGTCGAACACTCCGATGATATCGCCTGCGTAGGCCTCGTTTATTATGGCTCTCTCCTGTGCCATGAGCTGCTGCGGCTGAGCAAGCCTTATCGCCTTGCCGCCCTGAACGTGGAAATACTCCTTATCGCGCTCGAATTTGCCGGAGCAGATACGCATGAAGGCTATCCTGTCGCGGTGAGCTTTGTTCATATTGGCCTGGATCTTGAATACAAAGGCCGAAAACTTCTCATTGAACGGGTCGACCGTCTCATCGCCCGCCGTTCTGGGCAGCGGAGGCATTGTCATATCAAGGAAGCTCTCAAGGAAGGGCTCAATGCCGAAGTTATTGAGCGCCGAGCCGAAGAACACGGGGCTGAGCCTGCCGGCGCGCACCTCGTTAATATCAAACTCATAGCCCGCGCCGTCGAGCAGCTCAACGTCGTCGCACAGTGTCTGACGGAGCTTGGGCCCGATGAGCTCGTCAAGAGCCTCGGTATCGTCGAGACTGCACTCGATTGCTTTTATCTTGTTCTGGCCTTTGTGAAACTCATTGAAGGCAAGGATCTCGCGCTTTTCCCTGTCGTACACGCCCTTGAAATCGATGCCGCAGCCTATGGGCCAGTTGATGGGATAGGTGCCGATACCGAATTCCTGCTCCAGCTCCTCCATGAGGTCATAGGGGCTTCGAGCCTCACGGTCGAGCTTGTTTATGAATGTAAAGATGGGGATATTGCGCATGGCGCATATCTTGAAGAGCTTTCTCGTCTGCGGCTCTATGCCCTTAGCTGCGTCTATAACCATGACGGCGGAGTCGGCCGCCATGAGGGTGCGGTAGGTATCCTCGGAGAAGTCCTGGTGGCCGGGAGTATCGAGGATATTTATGCAGTAGCCGTTATACTCAAACTGCATTACCGAGGAGCTAATCGATATTCCGCGCTGCTTTTCAAGCTCCATCCAGTCGGAGACGGCGTGCCGCGCGGTCGCCTTGCCCTTGACAGAGCCTGCGAGCTGTATCGCCCCGCCGTAAAGCAGAAGTTTTTCGGTCAGTGTCGTTTTGCCGGCGTCGGGGTGCGAGATTATCGCAAACGTCCTGCGGCGCTCTATTTCCTTTCTCAAATCAGCCATAAACGGTTCTCTCCACTTACAAATTCACACGGTTAGCTATGATACCACATATGGCCTGCAAAATCAAAGCATTTCCGCAAAAAAATTGTTTACGTCTGAAAAAACAGTTTTTTACCTCATTTGTTGGAATTGATAACGCAGCCTGCTTATGCTATAATGATTTTAATATAAAAATGACCGCTAAGGAGCAGAGATGAACTGTCTTTCAGCGCTTACGGAAGAGTACAAAGAAATATTCTCGATAAATCTGCAGAAGGATAGAAAAGCCGCGCTGCGCGTAAACGGCCTCGGCCTTGTTATCATGCTTATCCTGTGCGTGGTCGGTCATTTTATCGTTCCGATAAGCTCGCTGTTTAATTTGGATAGCGGGCTCGGGCTTTACTTCATAAAGTTGCTCGTCCTTATAGCGGGCCTGCTTGTATACATGCTCCTGCATGAGCTTGTACACGGGCTTACCATGAAGCATTTCGGCGCCCGAAAGGTCAAATACGGCTTTACAGGTATGTACGCCTTTGCCGGAAGCGAGGACTTTTTTTATAAAAAGCCGTATCTTGTTATCGCGCTTGCGCCCGTGCTCGTCTGGGGCGCTGTTCTTCTCGTCATAAACTGCTTTGTCGGCGAGTCGTGGTTCTGGGTCGTTTATTTCATTCAGGTCAGCAACCTTTCCGGAGCCGCCGGCGATATTTATGTTACATACAAGTTTTCAAAAATGCCGGAGGATATCCTCGTCAGGGACGTCGGAGTTTCCATGACGGTATACGGCCGCTGAGCATAATCCCCCATCCGTTCGGATGGGGGATCGCCATTAATATTAATCGTCGTATATCACACTCACGATCTTTGTCGGCGTGGGGTCTGCCGCGTGGCGTTTCTTGCTTATGAGCATCGCGATAAGCACACCCAGCACGGCCGCGCCGAAGGCCGCCGCAATGCATATGCCCTCGGACAGAGCGAGCGCGGCGGCTATGAGGTAGCCGGCTATAAGCATTACTATTGGCAGAACATATATCGCGAAAGCGCCCTTAACGACTCCTGAGGTCGGGGTTTCTATCATAACGTGCTGGCCGCGTTCGGCGCCGATAGGGTTTTGCACGACCGACTTCATGAGGTGCTCATACCTGCACTCTTTACAGCCATTGCAGTCTCCGCCGCATATACCGAGCCGCTCTACAACGACCTCCGCCAGACCGTCTTCCCTGATTTTTGTTATTATCGCTTCCTGAAGCATATTCAGTCTCCGTTTTTACATTTTTTCTAATTATACACGCCATTTCTTCTTGTCGCAAGTATTCCTTTATGCTACAATATAAATTGTTAAAGAGCAATTGATAAAGGGAGGTCTTCCCATGCAGAGCGTACTAAAGCTGAAAAAGTCCAACTGCAAAAACTGCCACAGATGTATACGCAGATGTCCTGTAAAGGCGATCCGCTTCACGGGGCATCAGGCTCACATAATCAGCGATGAGTGTATACTCTGCGGCCAGTGCTTTGTTGTCTGTCCTCAGAATGCGAAAGAGATAGTTGACGATACCGAGAGGGTTCGCGTAATGCTTCAGGGCAATGCTCCGGTCATCGCCAGCGTAGCCCCCTCTTTCTACGCCTGCTGGAACGACTGCGGTATAAATTCCATACGCAAGGCTCTGAAGGAGCTTGGCTTCGCCGACGCGGAGGAGACCGCGATCGGAGCCACGATAGTCAAGCGTGAATACGAAAAGCAGATACGCGAGCAGGCTCAGGACGTTATCATCACCTCGTCCTGTCCCTCGATCAATCTTCTTGTTGAAAAGCACTTTCCCGACCTCAGGCGTTTTCTGTCGCCGGTCGTTTCGCCCATGGTGGCCCACGCTATGGATATAAAGCGCCGTGTTCCCGACGCAAAGGTCGTTTTCATCGGCCCCTGCGTCTCAAAAAAAGAGGAGGCTATTGGCACCTGTGTGGACGCCGTTCTCACTTTTGAGGAATTCGACCAGATGCGCATTGCCGAGAAAATCGAGATAGAGCCCGAATTCGGTGAAAGCTTTCCCGGCCGGGCACGCAGCTTCCCCGTCACCGGCGGCATTCTGCGCTGCATGGATCTGCCTGACAACGGATATCAGTTCATATCCACAAACGGCCCCAAAAGCTGCATGAATGCTCTGAACGACATTCAAAACGGCAATATTCACAAATGCTTTATCGAGATGGCGGTCTGCGACGGAAGCTGCATAGACGGGCCCATTATGGAAAAGTACATCAACTCACCCATCAGGCACATCTGCTCGGTCCTTAAAAACGTCGGCAAGGAGGATTTCGACGTCCCTCAGCCCGATTCCTCTTCTCTCGCCGTACAGCACATCGGAACTCCCGTCAGAAAGCGTATGCCCAGTGAGGACGAGATCAAGGCTATCCTCGCCAAGCTCGGCAAAAACTCCCGCGGCGATGAGCTCAACTGCGGAAGCTGCGGCTATGATTCCTGCCGCGAAAAGGCGATAGCCATTTACCGCGGCACCGCCGACTACAGCATGTGCCTGCCCTTTATTATGGATAAGGCTGAACGCTTCAGCAACAAGATCCTTAACAATATGCCCAGCGGCGTTGTTGTTGTCAATGAGGATCTTGAGGTACAGCAGCTCAACCGAACCGCAATGCAGATGCTTAACATAAACCATGAATCCGATATACTGGGCGACAGCGTTGTCAGGATCCTCGATACCACGCCCTTTTTTACCGCTCTCGAAACGGGAAAGCCGGTCAAAAAGCTTCGCGGATATTTTTCCGACTATGACCGCTATTTCGAGCAGACCATCGTTTATGACCGCTCCACCAAGATCCTCATAGATATAATCACTGACGTCACCGAGGAGGAAGAGGAGGCCATGCGGCGCAAGACCATAAGCCGCAAGACCGCGGAGATAACGAACGACGTTATTGAAAAACAGATGCGGATCGTCCAGGAGATCGCCTCCCTGCTCGGTGAGACCACCGCGGAAACCAAGATCGCATTGACCAGACTTAAGGAGTCGTTGAGCCTTGAAGAAGAATAATCTTTGCAGCGAAATAGGCTATATGAGCATTAACCACTATGGCGAGCAGCTCTGCGGAGATCATGTGGAGATCGTTGAAAACGACGATTCCTCCATCATAGTTCTTGCCGACGGTCTCGGCAGCGGCGTCAAGGCAAGTATTCTGTCTACCCTGACGTCAAAGATTATATCGACTATGCTGGCGGCAGGGCTGGATATCCGCGACGCCGTTGAAACCATAGCCGCCACGCTGCCCATATGCTCCGAACGCAATACTGCGTTTTCGACCTTTACGATCATAAGGCTCGTGGACAATATACACGCCGACATTATCCAGTATGAAAACCCCAATGTCATCATGCTGCGCAACGGCGTTCATTACGAATTCCCGCTGACGACCATGACGATCGGAGAGAAAACGATCTACCGCTCTACGGTCGAGCTGGCAGACGGTGACATTTTTGTCGCCATGAGCGACGGCATCCTCTACGCAAGCGAGGACGGAGTCCTCAACAATGACTGGAGCCGCGACAAGCTCATTGAATTTCTCGAGCCGCTCAGCCGCGCAGAGCTTACGGCGAAGCTCCTCACCTCTCTGATCCTCGAGGAGACCAACAGGCTTTACGGTGGAAAGCCCTTTGACGACGCCACAGTCTGTGTTATCAAGATACGGCAGCGGCAGACTGTGAACATCGCGATCGGCCCGCCGGAGGATATGAGCGACAACCACCGCATGATGGCCCTGTTTTTCGCCAAGGAGGGCAAGCACGTCGTCTGCGGCGGCACAACGGCAAAGATCGCCGCTGAGTATCTGGGAGTACCCGTGCAGACAAATTTGACCTCCCCCGACCCGGATATACCTCCCATATCCGTCATTGAGGGCGTTGACCTCACAACGGAAGGCATTATAACCGTCGATAAGATCCTGTCCTACGCAACAGACTATGTTAAGGACAACAGAAGCTTTGAACAGTGGTGCTATAAAAAAGACGGCGCATCACTCGCCGCCAGACTTCTGTTTGAGGACGCTACTGATATCAATATGTTTATAGGCCACGCGGCAAACCCTGCGCATAACGAAATGCCGATCAACTTCAACGTAAAAATGCAGATACTGAAAAAGCTTTCAAAGCGGCTTAAGGAAATGGGTAAAAGAGTTAAAGTTCTTGACTTTTAAGCTAAAAAAGGCCTCGGCTTACACCGAGGTCTTTTATTATATTACATGCTGCTGTTGAAAATCAGAAATACCATGCTCTGCCCATATACGGACAGAATCTGTAGCCAAGTCCGGGTGCAAGGAGATCGCCGTTTCGGCAGAGCAGCTCATCGACTCTGACAAAGTCGTAGCCCTCATCCAGCAGGATATCAACGGCGCGCAGCACCGCAGGCACCGTCGCTTCCTTTGTATCATGCAGAAGGATCACATCGCCGTCCCTCGCTTTTTCAACCAGCCAGCTGCATATATAATCCTCGTCCGTATTAACCCAGTCTCTCGGAGTTCCCGACCACAGCACAGCTATCATATCTATCTTATTGAGCTGAGTGCCGAGATAGTATCCGTATGGCGGTCTGAGAAATTGCGGGCGCTCCCCTGTTATGCTCTCGATAAGGTCATTTGTCCGTGATATCTCATCGGCGATCTCATCAGCTGTACTCTTCAGGAAATTTATATGCGACCATGTGTGGCAGCCGACAAGGTGGCCGTCCTCGTGCATGGTCTTCACAAGCTCCGGACGCTTCTCGACCTTGCTGCCCATGAGGAAGAAGCTTGCCTTTACCCCGCGCTCGCGCAGACCGTCAAGAAGCTCCTGAGTGTATTTCCCCGGGCCGTCGTCAAAGGTCAGAGCGATCTGCTTTTCGAAATCCGACTTGTTCTCAAAATAATACTTTTTCTCAAACGGCGTCGTGGTATAAGTCAGCAGCACAAGCACGAGCAGCAGCGCAAGGACTGAGGACGCTGTGCGGATGATTTTTTTCTTCTTCATATTCTCGCCGCGCCGCTTTTTACCGCGGCGCTTTTTACCGCCTCAGCCACGGCTTTGCCCACTCTCGGGTCGAAGGCCTGAGGAAGGATATTATCGCAGCACAGCTCCTCATCGCTCACAAGTCCGGCGATAGCATGGGCGGCGGCGATCTTCATCTCATCGTTTATCTCGGAAGCACGCGCATCCAGCGCGCCGCGGAAAATGCCGGGGAACGCAAGTACGTTATTGATCTGGTTGGGATAGTCGCTTCTGCCGGTCGATACTACCGCAGCTCCCGCCTTCTTTGCCTCATCGGGAAAAATCTCCGGCGTGGGGTTTGCGCAGGCAAAAACTATGGCATTTTCCGCCATGCTCCTAACCATTTCAGACGTTAAAATGCCGGGGGCAGACACTCCGATGAACACATCCGCGCCCTTTATAACGTCCTTAAGTCCTCCGCGCTCTCCCGCAGGATTCGTTTTTTCAGCTATCTCCTGCTTTGCGGCATTGAGATCGGCTCTTCCGTTATATATGGCTCCACTGCGGTCGGTCATAACGACGTTCTTAGCACCGACGGAAACGAGCAGCTTTATTATGGCAATGCCGGCGGCTCCGGCTCCGGAGGTGACGATCTTGACGTCGTCAAGCTTCTTCCCCACAGCTTTGAGCGCGTTCATAAGTCCCGCCAGCATGATTACCGCGGTACCATGCTGGTCGTCATGAAATACCGGTATATCGCAGCGCTCTTTGAGCCTGCGCTCTATCTCAAAGCAGCGTGGTGCAGAGATATCCTCGAGGTTAACTCCGCCGAAGGAGCCGGCAAGCAGGGCGACGGTATTGACGATATCGTCCACGTCCTTGCTGCGTATGCACAGCGGGATGGCGTCAACGCCGCCGAATTCCTTGAACAGCACGCACTTGCCCTCCATCACGGGCATTCCCGCCTCGGGGCCGATATCGCCGAGACCGAGCACGGCCGTGCCGTCGGTAACGACCGCCACAGTGTTCCAACGGCGTGTAAGCTCATAGCTTTTCCTTACGTCCTTTTGTATCTCAAGGCAGGGCGCCGCAACGCCCGGGGTATAGGCAAGGCTCAATGCCTCGCGGTCGCCCACCTTGGCACGGGCCGTTACCTCTATTTTTCCTTTGAGCTTATAGTGCAGCTCAAGCGATTTTTCAGCGTAATCCATTTTCTTTTTTACTCCACTATGCTTAAGTATGATTCGGGGCCGATCTCATACAGATCGCGTCCCTCACTGTCGATGGCAACGGTAAGCGGCATATTGCGCACCGTCAGCTTTCGCACGGCCTCGCAGCCGAGGTCCTCCCAGCAGACGAGCTCCGCCTGCTCTATAGATGAGGCCATCAGAGCTCCCGCTCCGCCTATCGCGGCAAGATACACAGCGCCGTTGCGGCGCATCGCATCCTTTACGGCCTTGCTTCTACCGCCCTTACCTATCATGATCTTTAATCCCGCGTCGAGAAGGCGAGGCGAATACGCGTCCATTCTGCCGGAGGTCGTAGGGCCTGCGGCGCCGATGCAGCAGCTTTCGGGCGCCGGAGTCGGCCCGACATAGTATACCGCGCTTCCTGCCAGCTCAAACGGCGGTTTTTCGCCTCTGTCAAGCGCCTCGCAGATGCGCTTATGCGCGGCGTCGCGGGCCGTATATACTGTTCCGGACAGCAGAACACTGTCCCCCACTCTGAGCTCCTTCAGTTTTTCCGTGTCCGCCGGTACATTTAATATATATTCCATATCACACCTCACAGCTCGGCGCTTGCACGTCTGGTCGCATGGCAGCTTATATTGACGGCCACCGGAAGTCCGGCAACATGGGTGGGCATGGTCTCTATCGCAAGTCCGAGCGCCGTGGTTCTTCCTCCGAAGCCCTGCGGTCCTATACCTGTTGCGTTTATCCCGTCCAGAAGCTCTTTTTCGAGTCCGGCATAATACTCGTCCTTATTTGGCTCATCCAATGGACGCAGCAGCGCCTTTTTCGCAAGATACGCCGCTTTGTCAAAGCTTCCGCCTATGCCGACGCCTACAACGATCGGCGGGCAGGGGTTTGCCCCGGCCGCGTTTACGGTTTCAAGCACGAATTTTTTTACGCCCTCGACCCCGTCTGAGGGCTTGAGCATCTTCAGCGCGCTCATATTCTCGCTTCCGAAGCCTTTCGGCATCACGCTTATGCGGAGCTTATCGCCCTGCGTAAGATGCAGGCTTATGAGCGCCGGAGTGTTATCGCCGGTGTTGACGCGGCGCAGCGGATCGCCCACAACGCTCTTGCGCAGGAGCCCCTCGTCGTAGCCGAGGCGCACGCCCTCGTTTATCGCTTTTTCAAGATCACCCTCAATATGGACATCCTGGCCGAGTTCCAGAAAAACGCAGGCCATGCCCGTATCCTGGCAGATCGGCAGGCACCTTTCTGCGGCCAGTGCGACATTATCCGAGAGGAGGCCGAGAATTCGCCTTGCTTCCGGCCATGGCTCGTTCTTTTCCGCATTTATTATTGCTTCAAGCACGTCCGGCGGCAGCTGTCTGTTTGCTTTTATGCATAGCTGCGCCACAGTTTTTGTAATTAATCCCGCGTCAATATTTCTCATAGCAGACTCCCTCATTTCTCTCGTATTATAAGCACAAAAAAGACAGGAGTCAACAAACTCCTGCCTTATTTTGTCCACGGTCTTCAAATCTTTCCCGGGGAGTGCTCAATTCCCCGATACTTCATTCAAAATCCGTGTCCGCTATTTGTTCCGTCGGCAAGGTACGCACAGTCTGCGTCAGCGCGAGCCTTCCCACCGGAAAAGGACCTTGCGTTATGGAATACTCCCCCCCCTGCGGATCGGGAAGCAGATAATCAGGTGTGGGCTCCGTCATATCACGACCCGAAAGATATCGTACAGCCATAGCGCAGCTATCTCAATAAAAGGTCAGACCACCATCGGCTGCCAAGGGCTTTTCGGCAGCGTGGGCGGAAACATACCCTTCAAAACCTTATGTTCCCTTGTCAGCCGATGGTAACGTCCCCCCATTAAATGAAATACGTTTAATGTGCCTCACACCACTCGACGATATCGCCGACGCACCAGCACGCAGGCTCGCCCACGCCGGTCGACGCCATCTTATATGTCGCCTTTTCCTGATCGCTGAGATTTTCTTTTCCCTCAAATCTCGCGGCGATCTCTTTATTCTTCACCTTCATTATAAGCTTCAGCGGCAGAGGAAGCTTATTGATGTTGAAGCCACCCTGACGTGTGAACACCGGAATATCAGGGCAGATATCGTTTTTCTCCCGGGCGACAGATTCGCTCTTTGCAAGGACAGGACTCATGCCGACCTGAACCACGGCGCCGATATCATACTTCTTGGACGCCTTGGCATAGCCCATGATCTTACCTGCGAACAGCCAGCCGACATAGATTATCCGGCCGCCTTTGCGGATGTTCTCCTTACCGAGCCTAAACGCCGGAATGTGAAGCTGCGCCGACAGCTTTTCAGCGTATTTCTGGCAGGAGCCTGTGCATGAATCGTAAACAACTGCGCTGAACATAGTGTACCTCCCAAATACAAATATTTGTTTTTTTCTTAGCATAGCACAGATTCATTGCAAATTCAATAGTCCAGATTGTACATTTTGTATATTTACTCTCCTGTTTTTTCACTAAGCCGCATATTTCCGTGGCCGACGGTTCATTCTGTTAAATTCTGTTTTTGCAATTTTCTATTGATTTCTTCCAACTTATATATTACAATTATGTAAATATTAATTATTATCCGCTGCCGATGCTTCCGTGGGCACGGGCTCCGCGCTTCCCTTCCGGTAAGGGATAACCGGATACCGCATGGATAACTCGAGGCGGAATAGGTATTAGTATCGCATTCTTGAAGAAAGGAGGAAAACTTAATACCATGGTAAAATCGGAAAAGCTCGGCAAGCTGATGCTGACCGTCGGGTTTATGCTTGCAGTTTTACTGCTTGCAGGCTTTATGCTGTGCGCCACCGCCAGCGCCGATGAGTTGGAGCCGGTTCAGGACACGACCCCCGTTGAGGAGACCGTTGCAGAGCTGGCCGATGTCCCGATTGCGGCTGCCGTTTATGAGCTGCCTGATGTCCCGGTAGCGGCTGTCGTTGATGAGCTGACTAATGTCCCGATTGCGGCTGTCGTTGATGAGCTGGCTGATGTCCCGGTAGCGGTTTCCGCTGATGAATCTGTCTATGTCCTCAGCTCGGAACCCGTCGACGAGGGGCTTCTTGCTCTTCAGAATGTCGAGTATGCCGGAGCAAACAAGATCAATTTCAGACTCTGTCTGCACGGTTATGAGCTGCTTCCCGCCGACGCGACCGTTACCGTTACGGCTTACCTGCCCGTTACCAACACGGTTTTCTACCGTTCCACCTTTACTAAGGAGTATCTGGCACTTAAAGACGCTGTCAACATCACAGGCGGTACCACCGACGGCGCGATATTGAACCTTCCTGCCGACTGTGTCCTCAAGATCGAGGTAAACGGCGCAAATATCGACGGATGGGATCTCATCTACGGCAACACTGTTGAAGAAGCCATCATCTGGCATCCCAGCAGCGGTTTCGTTGGAGTAGCTGCGGATTATGTACCCGGCAACGCGACATACATGTTTATGTCCAATGTTGGCGGACATCTTGTTCACCTCGCGATCGACGGTGCAAACCCCAATCCTCCCTCCGGCGGCGATGACGGCGACGGCAACGATCCGAGCGGTCCTTCCGGCGGCGACGACAACGATCCGAGCGGTCCTTCCGGCGGCGGTGACGACGACGATCCGAACGGCCCTTCCGGCGGCGGTGACGACAACGGTCCGAACGGTCCTTCCGGCGGCGACGACAACGGCGGCGACGAGCCGAACAATCCTTCTGACAACAGCAAGGACGACAACAATGACGGCGGCAAAAAGGAGCCGGCAGAAACCGGCGACAGCAGGAGCATCGCTCTTATGTCTGTAATTGCCGTTATCAGCTTGACAGCGCTTGCAGCAACCTTCCGTAAGAAGGAAGATAACTGATCATATGTGGGCGATTGGTTGACTTATTGCTTAAGTGCATATAAAATAGGAGTGGTTTTTAAAACCGCTCCTGTTTTTTGATGTATATCATGGAAGGACTGAGCTAACTCGGTCATTCAGCAGGATATGCCGGTGTATGCCGTATGCGCGGCTGTCCGGTGTTTACTAAGGAGGCATGTGCATGAACGGCAGGCTGAGAAAACTGCTTCGCATCGCGGCGGCTGTTGCGCTGGTGTTCTCGCTCGGGACTCTGCTTTTTTATCTGTACGATGATTACAGAAGCGAGAAAAACGATGAGAAGATCCATGCGCTTAAGGAGCAGGAGGAGCTTGTGATACCGGACGTGCTTTCTGAATACAGCGCGCTTTATAACGAGAATAACGATACCATCGGATGGCTTAAAATTGACGGGACAGGTATCGACAATGTCGTCATGTACGCACCGGATGAGATTGAAAAGTATCTGCACACAGACTTTTACGGCAATTATTCTTATCGCGGCTGTCTGTATGTTGACGAGTATTGCGATATATTCCGCTCGGATAATATTATTATCTATGGGCATAACATGAAGGACGGCTCGATGTTCGGCGCTCTTATGAACTACGTCGATGAGGGCTTTTACGAAAAGCACAAATACATCAGCTTTGACACGATATATGAAAAACAGACATATGAGGTGGTCGCCGCCGTAAAGACTGCTATACCCGCAGACGGTGACGAGTGCTTCCGCTATTATGAGTATACCGGCTCGGATGACGAGGAAATGTTCAATGAATATACTAAGTTCATCGAGGAAAACCGGCTGTATGATACTGACGCAAAGCTTCTTGAGGGCGACAGTATACTGACTCTGTCCACCTGCGCATACCATGCGGACGACGGACGGTTCATCGTAGTCGCAAGAAAAATCTGAATAAGCAGGACAAAGGCCGGTCACTGATGTG
>OLSB01002735.1_pt1 | contig 14013 bp, 12 predicted proteins | sample 1672071 | NCBI WGS metagenome assembly OLSB01 (sample SAMEA3136642, study PRJEB25190) | human gut metagenome | biome: human gut; feature: human-associated habitat; material: faeces | place: Austria | collected 2013 | reverse complement strand
GAGTTTGGTATAATATCTCAGATATAGTGCCGCCGCCGATAGGAAGTCCTGTTAAGGAGTTCTTGAAGATCTGTTCAAAACCTAAGAACTTGATGATTCCGGGATATACGTTCGGTGCAAATCTTAAACCGCCCTTGTAAGGTCCGATTGCGGAATTGAATTCATATCTGTAGCCTTTGTTAACCTGAGTCTTGCCCTGGTCGTCTACCCATACAACTCTGAAAGTGATTCCTCTTTCAGGTTCTACCAATCTTTCGAGTAAGCCTGCCTTTTCGTATTCAGGATGTGCGTCCATAACAGGCGCCAGTGAAGTGAGAACTTCTTCTACTGTCTGATGAAATTCAACCTCTCCCGGGTTGTGCTTCTTACACTCATCAATTACTCTTTCAACATAAGTTGCCATTACTAATCTCCTCTTTTCTTTTTTAAATAAAAGTCATTTTAAACGGAAATCGTTATTAAATAAACGTATTTCTCTTAACTAAAATGTAACACTTTGACCAAGCAATGTCAACACCGTGTATACAAGATTTTGCTGTATTTTTTGTCGAACAAAACGGTTGACTTGCAAGGGCGGATTGAATAAAATAGTGGCAAAGAAAGAGACAAAAGTTTGCAAGGAGGTAGCACGATGCTTTTGGGACACGAAAAAATTTCTTTTTTGCATCTTCCGACGCCGATTGAACGGCTTGACAATCTGTCGGCAGAGCTGGGAATCAATCTGTATATTAAACGCGATGACTTAACGCCGCTTGCGGCAGGCGGAAATAAGCTGAGGAAGCTTGAATATTTTTTGGCCGATGCGAAGGCGAAGGGGGCAACCATGCTGCTCACAGTGGGCGGAGCACAGACAAATCACGGCAGACTGACATGTGCGGTTGCACGAAAATACGGCATGAAGGGCGCAATCGTGTGCGTTGACGAGTATCCGGGCGAGCTTTCGGCAAACCTTCTTCTTGACGGAATGATGGGCTGCAATGTATGGCTTCGAAAGAAAGACCCTGCCGGCACAAAGCCGGAAGGAACGCTTCTCAAGGAAACCGTTGCCGAAGTTACGAAGCACTATGAGAAGCAAGGCGAGAAAGTATATTACATCCCGATGGGCGGCTCCAACGAGCTCGGAATTTTGGGCTATTATGAGTGTGCGCTGGAAACGGCGGGGCAGCTTGCAGCGTCCGGAATCGCATCCGGCAGCAAGGAAGTTCCTCGTTTGATTACGACGGTCGGAAGCATGGGAACCTACATGGGACTTTTCACAGGAATCCGAATGGAGAATCTTCCGCTCAGGCTCACGGGCATCGGCATTATGCCGTACGAAAACGGGATCAGAGCCTATGCGAAGAACTATTTTGACAAAGTGTGTGATTTTTACGGTTTTGACACGACAAGCGGCAGAGCCTCCGGCGTGACCGAGGACGACTTTGACATTACGGATAAATATGACCGAGGAGCATACAACAACCCATGCAAAGAGGTGCGTGCAGCAATGTACCTTGCTGCAGAGAAGGAAGCACTCATTCTTGACCCATGTTACACCGGGAAATGCTTCGCAGGAATGGTTGAAATGGTTAAGAAAGGTGAAATTGCGCAGGATGAGACGGTGATTTTTCTGCATACGGGCGGCATGCCGGGAATCAACACACCTTTTCACAGGATGGAAATCGAAAAAGAACGTGACAAGTTCATAAATGTGCTTGACGAAAACGGGTGTATTGTGGTAAGATGAATTGTTAAAATTTTACCTGTGCTGCGCTTTCGCGACGATCCGGCGCACAGCTCGGCAGCAGGCGTATTTAGAAAAGGAGAATAACATGATTACGAAAGAAATGAAACAGCAGATTATCAAAGATTATCAGCTCAAAGAGGGAGATACAGGTTCCCCTGAAGTTCAGATCGCAATTCTTACTTACAGAATCAACGATTTAAACGAACACTTAAAGATTCATAAGAAAGACCACCACTCCAGAAGAGGACTTCTTAAGATGGTTGGTCAGAGAAGAAACATGCTTGCTTATCTGAAGAAGAATGACCTTGAAAGATACAGAGCTTTAATCGCTCGTTTAGGTTTAAGAAAGTAAGTTTCGGTTTTACTGTGAATTTAAGCGGGGCGATAAGAAACCCCGCTTTTATTTTTAATAACATGACACATTGAAAACGCATGCCCGAAGTCAGTATGATGTGACTCTCTGAAAGAACTCATGCAGGATGAGCTTTTTCCGAGAGTCATACGAAATCCGGGCTGCGCGAAAAAACAGGAGGGTGAAAATGCCTAGATTTACAGATTACAGAACATTTAAGTACCCGCTCGGCGGAAGACTTCTGCAGATTGAAATCGGCAAGGTCTGCGAGCAGGCAAACGGACAGGCTTGGGTGCGCTACGGTGACACGGTTGTAAACGTAACCGTATGCTGCTCCAAAGAGCCAAAGGAAGGAATTGATTTCTTCCCGCTCAGCTGCGATTTTGAAGAGAGAATGTACTCGGTAGGAAAGATTCCGGGAGGATTCATTAAGAGAGAAGGAAGACCTTCGGAACACGCGATTCTGACATCCAGACTCATGGACAGACCGCTCAGGCCTCTGTTCCCGAAGGGGTTCTACAATGATGTTGTCGTTGTTGCAACCTGCATGTCGGTTGACCAGGACTGCAGCCCTGAAATCGCTGCAATGATCGGTTCTTCCATCGCAATCGCAATTTCCGACATTCCTTGGGACGGTCCGACGGCTTCCGTAAAAGTCGGCAGAGTGGACGGAAGATTTGTTATCAATCCGACTCTTGAACAGAGAGAAGTTTCCGATATCGATATGACGGTTGCCGGAACGAAGGAAGCTATCATGATGGTAGAAGCAGGCGCAAAAGAAGTTCCTGAAATGGATATGCTTGATGCAATTCTTTTTGCACATGAAGAGATCAAGAAAATCGTTGAATTCATCGATCAGATTGTTGTAGAAGTCGGCAAGCCTAAGATGGAAGTTGAACTTTATAAGCCGCTTGAAGAAATCGACGCAGCGGTAAGAGAGTATGCGACTCCTAAGATGAGAGAAGCAATCCACACGGTTGACAAGCTCGAAAGACTTGACAACATGGATGCCGTTGAAGTTGAAACCAAAGAACACTTTGCAGAAACTTATCCGGACAATATGAAGGATATCGATGCGGTTCTCTACAACATTACAAAAGAAACGGTTCGCGGCATGATTCTTGACGAAGGAATCCGTCCGGATGACAGAAAGTGCGACGAAATCAGACCGATTTTCTGCGAAACGGGACTTCTTCCGAGAGTTCACGGAACCGGCCTTTTCAAGAGAGGACAGACGCAGGTGCTTTCTTCCTGCACACTGGCTCCGGCATCTGAAGCACAGACAATAGACGGAATTACCGAACAGACAGAAAAGAGATATATTCACCACTACAACTTCCCGGGATATTCCACAGGCGAAGCAAAATCGCCTCGCTCACCGGGCAGAAGAGAAATCGGCCACGGTGCGCTTGCTGAAAGAGCTTTGATTCCGGTTATTCCGCCGGTTGAAGAATTCCCTTATGCAATTCGTGTCGTATCCGATGTATTGTCATCAAACGGCTCCACATCCATGGGTTCCACATGCGGATCCTGTCTTGCACTTATGGATGCAGGTGTTCCGATTAAGAGACCGGTTGCAGGTATCGCAATGGGATTGATTGAAAGAGTTAAGGAAGACGGTTCCTCCGAATTCGCAATTTTGAGCGACATCCAGGGTATGGAAGACTTCCTGGGCGATATGGACTTCAAGGTAACGGGTACGGAAGTCGGCGTAACGGCAATCCAGATGGATATCAAGGTTCATGGCTTATCCCGTGACATTCTCGAAAAGGCACTCAGACAGGCGAAGGAAGGCAGAATGTTCATCATGGGCAAGATGCTCGAAGAAATCCCTGCTCCGCGTCCGGAAATGTCCAAGTACGCACCGCGTGCGCTTTCCATGATGATTAACCCTGACAAGATCAGAATCGTCATCGGCAAGGGTGGTGAAACAATCAACGGACTCGTTGAAAAGTACGATGTTAAGATTGACATCAACGACGAAGGTCTGGTTTCCATCTATGGAACGGACGCCGCAAATACCGAAGCCTGCAAGCACGAAATCGAAATCCTCACCAAGGATGTCGAAGTCGGAGAAATCTACGAAGGTAAGGTTACAAGAATCCTCAGCACTGCAAAGGGTTCCGTAGGTGCCTTCATTGAAATTCTTCCGGGCAAGGAAGGACTCCTTCACATCTCCAGAATGGCAAAGGAAAGAGTGGAAAAGGTAGAAGACGTTATGAATGTCGGCGACACCGTAAGAGTTAAGGTGTTCGAAATCGACAACCAGAACAGAATCAACCTTACAAGAAAAGATATACTTGAATAATGACTTTGAACAGAGGGCTTCGGCCCTCTGTTTTTGTGGAATTGTTTTTGTGTTTATTGTATAATTGGGACAGACGATACTTAAGATAATACGTAAGATAACGAGGAGAGGCACCTTCTCTACGCAGCGTCGATTGCGCCGGCAGCCGGGCTGAAGTATACTGAATCCGTTGAAAGGAGGAAACGATGGATTACGAAAAAATCGGAAAAGTGATATATGAACTGCGCACAGAGCGCAGGCTTACGCAGAAAGAGCTCGCGGACGAACTGAACATAAGTGACAAAACCGTGTCAAAGTGGGAACGTGGCGCGGGCTGTCCGGACATCAGCCTCCTGAGAGAGCTTGCAAAGTACTTTTGCGTCGATATGGAAAAAGTGCTTGGCGGAAGCCTTGCGGAGAATGATTTTGTGGGAGGTAATATGAAAAAGAGCAAGTTTTATGTATGCCCGATATGCGGCAATGTGACGGTCTGTACGGGAAACGCCGAAATCAGCTGCTGTGGCAGTAAGCTCGAAGCAATTGAGCCTCGTAAAATAAACGGAGAAGATGTCACGGAAGAAGAAAAAAAGGCGGCTTTCATCTGTGTGGAAACCGTCGAGGATGACTGGTATATTACAAGCGCACACCCGATGAGGAAGGACGACTATATCTCTTTCGTCGCTTTTCTCACCGGAGATCAGCTTCATATGTATAAAGCGTACCCGGAATGGGATCTGCAGATTCGCATTCCGAAACGCGGGCACGGAATGCTTGTGTGGTACAGCACGCAGCAGGGGCTGTTTTATCAGCTGATATAGCCGGAACTCGGAGAATCCGGAATGTGCCCGGCTCAGCCAAGGTAGAAATCTGTCAGGAACATTGCAAACAGAGGGATTGTTGCAACGGACAGAAGCGTTGTAATCGCAACGAGTTTCGCTGCGGTAAGAGAATCTTTGCCCTCCATCGCACAAACCGGGGCAGTCGCAACCGCCGACGGAAAGACAGCAGCGAAAATGAGTGCAGTCTTGACATAAGCCGACAGCGGCAGCCAGTTTACACATAAGAAAACAAGAACGGGAAGAAGAAGCATTTTTACAAGTGAAAATGCGAGAATCTTGCCGTTTTTTATAATTGACAAAAGATCGCTTTCCGAAAGCTGAATGCCGACAAGCAGCATGGAAAGCGGAATCGTAGCGTCGCCAAGGGTTTTGACGGACTCAAAGAGTGTCGTCGGAAGATGCAGCCCGCAAAAGAGCATGATAAGTGCAATGAGACTTGCGACGGCATTTGGATTTGCAAACGATTTGAAAAAAGTCTTCAGGCGATTTTGCTCAGAGGAAACGGAGGTCGTTTCGGAGTGTTTCTCACCGATTTTAATCATGGACGGACCGGCCGAATACAGATAAACGGTCAGCACGACATTGTGCATTACAATCAGGTAGAAGATATCCTGCCCGAAAAGAGCAAGAGTCACCGGAAAACCCATAAATCCCGTGTTTACGGAACCGAAGGAATACGCCCAGACACCGACTTCTGCGCCTCGCCGAATGCGAAGAACATATTTCGAAAACAGAAAGCCTACGATTCCGGCCAAAACGAAAAACAAAGCAGCACCGACAAGCGTTTGAATCGTCGCAGTGAAAGTGTCGTCCGTCAGTTCCTTTGATGTTATGGAAGAGAGAATCATGCACGGAGTGATTATTTGTATCAGAAGAATGTTGAGCGTTTTGTCGGCTCCGTCGGGGAGAACCTTGATTTTCCCCACAAAGTATCCCGCAGCGATGAGTAAAAATATTGCCAAAACTTTATTGATAACCAAAACCATGTGTATTATGCCTTCCAATCTGAAAAAATAGCAGCACCGCAGGTGCATATTGTCGATTATAGCACTGTTTACGCAAAAAGTCTTGATTTTTTGAAAAAATACTGTATAATTATTATTGAGATTCAGTTTAGAAATACTAAACTTAAAGTTTATTATAACGAAACGGAGATAATTATGGATATCGGACCGAAAATTAAACAATTGCGAATGCTGAACGGTTTGACGCAGGAGGAACTGGCAGACAGAAGCGAGCTTTCGAAAGGCTTTATTTCGCAGCTCGAAAATGATGTCACCTCGCCTTCGATTGCGACGCTTGAGGATATTCTGCAGTGCCTGGGGACGACGCTGAGCGAGTTTTTTTCAGAGGAAGATTCCCATGTGCAGAAGGTTTTCGGACCGGAGGATTATTTTGAAAAAACGGATGACGAGCTCGGAAGCATGACCGAGTGGATTATCCCGAATGCACAGAAAAACATGATGGAGCCGATCAGACTTACGCTAGCGGCGGGAGGAAGCACCTATCCCGACAACCCGCATGAAGGCGAGGAATTCGGATATGTCTTGAAAGGCGAAATCGTTATTACCCTTGGCAAAGAACGCTTGAAAGCCAAGGCGGGAGAGTCGTTTTATTACACTCCCGACAAAAAGCACTACATTACTTCGAAGAAAGGAGCAGAAATTCTGTGGGTGAGCGTGCCGCCGAGTTTCTAAAGGAAAAATGGCATTGATTGAACTGATTGACATTTCAAAATCTTATGACGGAGAGCTGGTGCTTGACGAATTCAACTTAAAGATAAAGGAAAATGAGTTTATTACTTTGCTCGGACCTTCCGGATGCGGAAAGACAACCACACTGCGAATTCTGGGCGGGTTTACGACCCCGGATACGGGCAAGGTACTCTTTCAGGGTGAGGATATTACGAATCTTGCGGCAAATAAACGCCAGATTAATACCGTTTTTCAGAAATACGCGCTTTTTCCTCATATGAATATAGCCGAAAACATTGCTTTCGGACTGAAGATAAGCGGCAAAAGTCAGGACTACATAAATGACAAGATTAAGTATGCACTCAAGCTTGTAAATCTCAGCGGTTACGAGAAACGCTCGGTGGATTCGCTTTCCGGCGGACAGCAGCAGAGAATCGCCATCGCACGAGCGATTGTGAACGAGCCGAGAGTTTTGCTGCTTGACGAGCCGCTCGGAGCACTTGACCTGAAGCTCAGACAGGAGATGCAGTACGAACTGATTCGATTGAAGAATGAGCTGGGCATTACATTCCTTTATGTCACCCACGATCAGGAAGAGGCACTCACGATGTCGGACAAAGTCGTTGTCATGAATCAGGGATACATCCAGCAGATGGGAACACCGGAGGAAATTTACAACGAACCGGAAAACGCCTTTGTTGCGGACTTTATCGGCGACAGCAACATTATCGACGGTGTGATGATGGAAGACCGCGTAGTAAAAATCTGCGAACACATTTTCCCTTGTATCGACGAAGGATTTGGCAGAAAAAAGCCGGTTGACGTTGTAATCCGGCCGGAGGATATTATTATCGGAAAGCCGGGCAGCGGGATCATGGACGGCGTTGTGACATCGAATGTCTTCATCGGTGTTCATTACGAAATGTGCATCGAGGCCGGCGGATTTGAATGGCTTGCGCAAAACACAACGAGCTACCCGGTGGGAGAAAAGGTTTCCATCCGCGTGACTCCCGAAAATATACAGATTATGAATAAACCACAGTCAGAGGACGAAGAAGCGATTACATTGGAGGATTTCGAATGACAAAGAGAATTTTTTCCGCGCCGTTCATAGCCTTTATGATATGCGGAACGTTGATTCCCGCATGTGTAATCGCCTATTACGGCATGACGGACAGAAGCGGAGCGTTTACATTGGCGAACCTTGTTGCGATCGCAACGGGAGAACATGCCAAGGCTCTTGGACTTTCCCTGCTGCTGGCCTTTGCGAGCACGGTTATCTGCCTGCTCCTTGCTTTTCCGCTGGGACTTGCGTTAAAAGACAGCAAACTCGGCAAGAAAGGATTTATGGTATTTGTGTTCATCCTGCCTATGTGGATGAATTTCCTGCTTCGGACGATGGCATGGCAGGTGCTGCTTGAAAAGAACGGCATTATAAACGGAATGCTGGCGGGAATCGGACTTCCGGCACTCAACATAATCAATACGCCCGCAGCGGTAATCCTCGGCATGGTCTATGACTATCTGCCGTTTATGATACTGCCGATTTACAATGCACTCATCAAAATAGACAACAATCTGATTGAGGCGGCATACGACCTCGGCGCAAGCAAATCGCTTGTTCTCCGCAAGGTCATCGTACCGCTTTCGGTGCCAGGAATCGTCAGCGGTGTGACGATGGTTTTCGTGCCGTCGCTTACGACCTTTGCAATCTCGAATATGCTTGGAGGCGGCAAGGTAAACCTTATCGGAAATATTATCGAGCAGGAGTTTACTGCAAGTTCCAACTGGAATCTGGGCTCGGGACTTTCCCTTGTTATGATGATTTTTATCGTAATCAGCATGGCATTTATCGAAAAATTTGACAGAAACGGGGAGGGCAATATGATATGAAAAAATTCCTCAAAATCTTTTACCTTGTCCTCATCGTTGTGTTCCTGTACCTTCCAATCGGCACACTGATGGTTTTGTCGTTCAACTCCGGAAAGAGCATGAACGCATGGCAGGGATTTTCCACCAAGTGGTACGGCGAAATGCTTCGTAATCAGGAAATCATGGAGGCACTCGGCAATACGCTTACGATAGCGCTTTGGGCATCGGTAATCGCCACTCTGGTCGGAGTGCTGGCTTGCATCGGACTGAATGCCATGAGCGAGCGGAAGCGTTCGTTTTACATGGGGATGAACAACATCCCGCTTCTGAATGCGGATATCGTTACCGGAATCTCGATTATGATGAGTTTCCTGATGTTCGGAATCAGCCTGAGCTACGGTACGGTGCTTTTTGCACACATCACTTTCTGTATCCCATATGTGATACTGTCGGTAATGCCGAAGTTCAAACAACTCGAGAATCATACCTACGAGGCGGCTCTCGATCTTGGGGCAACGCCGGTATATGCATTTTTTAAGGTGGTGCTTCCGGATATTATGCCGGGAATCGTTTCAGGTTTCCTGCTTTCCTTTACAATGTCGGTTGACGATTTTGTAATTACGCATTTTACGAGGGGAGCGGGAATAAATACGCTGTCCACTCTCATTTACAGCCAGGTGAAAATCGGCGTAAGACCGACGCTGTACGCGCTTTCGACCGTTATTTTCGTCACGGTTCTGCTGGTTCTTGTTGTCGTGAACTTCATGTCGGGAAACAGACGCAAGAAGGATGATTACTATTCTCAGAAGGGTGGAATTACCACAAAAAAAGCGATTGTGCTTGCGCTTGTTTTCCTTGTGTGCGTTCTCGGACTCAACCGATATGCAGGTTCCCTTGTGGGGGCACAGGATCAAGGACAGGTTTATGTATACTGTTTCGGTGATTATATTGACCCGGAACTTGTTGATAAGTTTGAAGAGGAAACCGGATATGAGGTGATCATTGACTATTTCGACACAAACGAGGAAATGTATCCGGTAATCAAAAACTCAACGGCGGAATATGATGTCGTCTGTGCGTCGGACTACATGATCGATAAGATGCGTAAGGAAGGACTCCTTGCGGAAATTAATTTCGAGAATGTACCGAATATTGAAAATCTGACCGATAATGTCAAATCGTTTATCAACGATTTCGACCCGGGCATGAAGTACAGCGTGCCGCACACATGGGGAACCTACGGCATTATCTATAATGTGGATGCGGTTCACGGTGAGATAAACAGCTGGAAGCAGCTTTGGTCCGACGAGTATGCGGGCGAGGTTATCATGCCGAACTCCATCAGGGAGGCATTCATGGTTTCCGGAAAAATCCTCGGATATTCCATGAATACGACGGATGAAAACGAGCTTAAAGAGATCACGGACCTTCTCATAGAGCAGAAACCGAAAGTTTACAGCTACGCAAACGACAATGCGAGAGACCTTATGATCGGCGATTCCGCAACGCTTGCGGTCATTACATCCGGAGATGTCATCTATGCGATGGATGAAAACGACAGACTCGATTATGTGGTGCCTGATGAGGGCTCCGAAGTTTGGACGGACTGCTGGGCAATCCCGCGGGCAGTAAATCACAAAAAGGCTGCGGAAGACTGGATTAACTTTATGCTGCGAGGCGATATTGCGAGAATCAATTTCGAGTATCTTACATACGGGATACCAAACAAGGAAATTCTCGACCTCACGGACAATCCGATTCTCAATCCGTCGGATGAGATTCTGGCACGATGCGAGACGCTTGCAAACCTCGGGCACGAAGCCGATGATCTGTATAGCAAATATTGGAAGGCATTTAAGGCCAAATAAATATAAAATATCCCGAAAAAAGTAGAAATGACGGGTCAAAAATGATAAAATAGAAGGGTATTTTCTGAGCTGCATAACTCGGAATAAGCCCTTTTATTGTTTTTTGTGGGAAAATGCAGGGGGCAAAGGAGATTGTTTATGGAAAAAAAGAAGAAAAGAAGAGGCGACAGAAGGGACGGAACGTGGCTTCGAAACATAGATGCGATGCATGCCTTCATGCCGTATCTTTACCCGAACCGTGCCGACAACGAGGCCTTTATACAGGAAAGCATCGAACTTGAAAATATCGAAAAATATCTGGCAGAAAAAAATGCAAAACTGGCTGACGGAGAAGAAGAGTACAAACTTTTTCATGTTTTGCTTGCAGCACTCGCCAAGACGATAACGCTCAGGCCGAAGATGAACAGATTTGTCAAAGGCGGCAGAATGTATCAGAGAAACACGCTTTCTCTCGCTTTCGTAGTCAAGAAAAAATTTAGTGACAACGGAGCGGAGGCGCTTGCCTTCATGGAGTTTGACGGAGAAACGACCATCGATGATGTGCACAGAAAAATTTCGGCAGAGATAAATGAGTGCAGAAGCGAAAAAATCGATAATTCGACAGCGGGAATGGATGCATTTACGAAGATGCCGCGTTGGCTGCTGCGCATAGTGATGTGGGTTCTTCACAGACTGGACTACTATGGCAAGGTTCCGTATTCCCTGATAAAAACGGATCCGAACCATGCCACATGTTTTATAACGAATTTGGGTTCAATCGGCTTGAAAGCGGGATATCATCACTTGTGCAACTGGGGGACGAATTCTCTTTTCATCGTTTTGGGTCAAAAGAAAAAGAGTCCGATTTACGACGATGACGGAAACATGTCGATGAAAGACACCATGCCGATAGGCATTACTCTCGACGAGAGAATCGCCGACGGATACTATTATTCTAAAACGGTTAAGCTGCTGAAATACCTGCTCGCAAATCCGGAGCTACTTGAAACGGCAGCAAAGGAGGAAGTTGATTATGAAAGAAGTTAAACTGAAAAAACCTTGTGAAATTCATGAAGTCAAGACACCTTGGATTGATCATCTTGAAGGTGTTCCGGCGCATTTGAATTATTTCCAAGGGTCAATGTACGACAAGCTTGCGGAGATTTCAACAAACTACCCGGATTACATTGCCTATGACTTTATGGGTGGTAAAGTGAAATACAGAGATTTTATCAACAAAGTTGATGAATGTGCAAGGGCACTTGCGGCAATCGGAGTGAAAGAAGGCGAAAGCGTTACCATATGCATGCCAAATGCACCGCAGGCTGTTATCATGTTTTACGCAGTGAATAAGATAGGAGCGATTGCGAACATGGTGCACCCGCTTTCGGGCGAGAAGGAAATCGAATTCTGCCTTAAGCAGGCATCCAGTGTTGTCTGCCTGACACTCGACCAGTTCTACGGCAAGTTTGAGAACATCCGCGGCAATGTGCTGCTCAGAAGCTTGATTCTCACAAGTATAAAGGATGTGCTGAGCCCTGTGAAGAGAAAAGGATACTATCTTGCGGAGGGCCGCAAAATAAAGAAAGTTCCGGAAAATGCCGAAATCGTATGGTGGGAAAAATTCTTACGCGACGGAAACAATTATCACGGACCTTTCCATGCGGTGAGAAACGCGCAGGATCCGGCGGCGATACTCTACAGCGGCGGAACCACGGGAACCATGAAGGGGATTCTGCTTTCGAACCTCAACTTCAATGCGCTCGGACAGCAGATTATCGCAACGAATCCAATGTTTAAACCGGGCGATAAAATGCTTGCGGTTATGCCGATTTTCCATGGTTTCGGACTTGGCGTATGCATTCACTCCATGCTTTCCAGCGGCGGCAGATGCTTACTGATACCGCGTTTCAATCCGGAAAGCTATGCGAAGCTTCTCAAGAAGCATAAGCCGAATTTCATTGCCGGAGTGCCGACCCTTTACGAAACACTGCTTCGGCTTAAAACCCTTAATCGTGTTGACCTCTCCTGCTTGAAAGGTGTTTTCAGCGGTGGGGATTCCCTCTCGATTGAACTGAAAAAGCGTTTTGATGCTTTCCTTGAGCAGCACAACGCCAGCATCCATGTGAGAGAAGGCTACGGCACAACGGAATGCGTAACGGCAAGCTGCCTTACGCCGATTCATACGGCAAAGGAAGGAAGCATAGGACTGCCGTTCCCGGACACTTATTATAAGATTGTGAAACCGGGCACGGAAGAGGAAGTTCCTTACGGTGAAGAGGGCGAGATTTGTCTTTCCGGTCCGACCGTAATGATGGAATACATTAACAACCCGAAGGAAACGGCGGACACGCTCAGAAAGCATGCGGACGGGCTTACATGGGTTCATACCGGTGATTTGGGCATTATGGACGACGAAGGCTTCATATATTTCAAACAAAGAATTAAGAGAATGATAATAACCAGCGGATACAACGTTTATCCGTCACAGATTGAGAATGCTCTGGATGCACATGAGCTCGTACATATGAGCTGCGTAATCGGTGTTCCGGATCCGCTCAAAATGCAGAAGGTCGTGGCATACGTGGTTCTTAAGCCGGATGTAAAAGTTTCGGAAGATGAGGCACGAGAAATTCTGCTTAAATATTGTGAAAAGCATATGGCGAAGTATGCTATGCCAAGAGAAATTCGTTTCCGCGATGCACTGCCTAAGACTTTGGTGGGAAAGGTAGCATATCGCGTTTTGGAAGAAGAAGAAAAAACAAAGGGGGAAAATACAGAAAAATGATAAAAAGGGGTAAGAAGAAGATTATTTCGGTGGTTCTCACCGCAGCACTTGTATTTACAACAGTGTTTGGGGCAGGTTTTGCCTATGCCGGCAGCAGCGTTTCCGGTTTTACGGGGACAACCTATACGCATAACAGCCGGTTTGATGACAGAATATTGATGCATGGGGTGGATGTGTCGACTTATCAAAACGGCATCGACTGGAATAAGGCAAAAGCAGCCGGCGTTGATTTTGCAATTATCCGAATCGGATTCCGCGGATACGGAGAAGCGGGCAGGATGCAGCCCGATGACTGGTTTGTAAGAAACATTGAGGCCGCAAAGGCAGCCGGCGTGATGGTGGGAGTCTATTTTTTCTCACAGGCTTTGAACACGTTTGAGGCCAGGGCAGAGGCTAAGTATACACTCGACCTTCTCGGAGATTACGAGCTTGATCTTCCGATTTTTATGGACTATGAATTCTCGCCGGTATCATCAGGCAGGTTTACCAGCGGCACGATTACAAAGATACAGGCAACCGCGAATGTAAGGGCATTTTGCGATTTTATACAGCTGACCGGTTCTCCGAGTGGGAGAAGCGGATGTGCGAGAGCAAGGAACTGCTGATGG
>OLSB01002727.1_pt1 | contig 14033 bp, 12 predicted proteins | sample 1672071 | NCBI WGS metagenome assembly OLSB01 (sample SAMEA3136642, study PRJEB25190) | human gut metagenome | biome: human gut; feature: human-associated habitat; material: faeces | place: Austria | collected 2013 | reverse complement strand
TTCGACCGTGACATCGGGAATATCGCGGACGGCAAACGTAAAGTGATGGGGCGCGGGAACGTTCAGGGGATACTCTTTACTCATAATACTGACCTCCATAATGTTGGCGCTTTGCGCCTTTTGTTTTGGAGATACCCCGGTCGTCGCGGCAGAACGCTGCCGGCGCCTAGCGGACAGTATCGTGCGACAAGATTAAAGAACGGCGATACACTCGATCTCAACGAGCGCATCCTTGGGGAGACGGGCGACTTCGACCGCGCTGCGCGCCGGGCATGCGCCGGCAAAGAACGTGGCATAAACGCCGTTCATGGCAGCGAAGTTGTTCATGTCGCTCAGGAAAACGGTGGTTTTGATGACGTTTTCCATGGTGGCGCCGGCGGCTGCGAGGACGGCCTTGCAGTTTTCGAGAGACTGGCGGGTCTGCTCCTCGATCGTGGCGGGGAACGCGCCGGTGGCCGGGTCAATGGGAAGCTGGCCGGACGTGATGATCAGGCTTCCCGCCTGAATGCCCTGCGAATAGGGACCGATCGCCGCAGGGGCGTTTTCGGTGGAGATAACGGTTTTCAACTCTGGTTTTCACCTCCTCGGAGTGAAAATAGTTTATCATCGCCGCAAATTGCTGTCAATATAAATTACAATTTTTTTCAGAGTCTTAATCTGATTTTGTGCATTACTCACAAAATTGAACGATGAAATCGCACGCGGCGAGAATTTTCTCTCTCATTGTGAGAAAATTCCCGAAAAAACCGCGCTTTTTTTCTTGTTCCGGACGTTTGGGTATGGTAATATGAGAATTACCGCAGCCCAAAGGAGGTACAAAACCCATGACGGAACAGCTGCTTTCGCAGTATACGAGGCTGGTTGATTTTCTCGGCCGCGTTCTCGGACCGGATTATGAGATCATTCTGCACGAAATCTTACCGGAGCAGAGCCGCGTCGCCGCGATCGCGAACGGCGGCATCAGCGGCCGGGATGTAGGCGCGCCGATCACCGATGCGGCGCTGCGTATGATCATACAGAAACAGTATGAATCCAAGAACTACATTATTAACTACACCGGTCAGCTCTCGAGCGGAAAAACGCTGCGTTCGAGTACGATGTTCATCAAGGACGGCGGAAAGCTCGTAGGGCTTTTGTGCATCAACTTTGACGACAGCCGCTTCCACGAGCTCAGCGACAATATTCTCCGGCTGGTACATCCGGACGACTTTGTCCACCACCACTACTTCCCCAACGACGCGCCCGCCAAGCAGCCCGCCGCACCGCAGCATACCCACGCGCAGCCGACCGAGCATTTCCAGTCCGACATGAACGGACTGATGGAGGATCTGTTTGCGACCGTAACAAAGGATACCGACGTTCCGCTGCGCCGTCTGACGCAGGCCGAGCGCGCCGAGATCGTTGCCCGGCTCTATGAGCAGGGGATGTTTGAGCTTCGCGGTGCGGTGCAGTTCACCGTGCAAAAGCTCGGCTGCTCGCAGGCGAGCGTCTACCGTTATATAAAGAACGCCAAGGCCGCCGAGGAATAATAACAGCCGCCGGAGCTGCGCTCCGGCGGCTGTTGCGCGCTGTATCTGTTTACGCCGGTTTTTTCTTTCCGGCGGCGCGGAGAATAAAGCCGAGGACGAGACCGACGGCGGCGGGAATGATCCAGAAAAGCCCAAGGCCGAAGAGCGGCAGAGACTCTTTGCAGAACGCGACAAGACCGTTCACATGCAGGAAGGCACGCGCGCCGTCCGGCAGGGTCGCCAGAAGATCCAGCACCGCGGCAGCGAGCGTGAACGCCGTAACGGAAACGAACACGCGCCTGTCATATGCGAAGAAATGGCCGAACAGGCTCAGCAGCATGAGCGTGATGGTGAGCGGATAGAGGAACATGAGCACCGGTATGGAGTAGCCGATGATCTGCGTCAGGCCGATGTTGGCGATCAGCAGCGACACAACGCTGAACACAACCGCCCATGCCTTATAGCTCATGGATTTCGGGAACAGCACGCGGAAGATCTCCGCGCAGCTTGTGACAAGGCCGATGGCGGTCTTGAGGCAGGCGAGCGTCACCGTAACGGCGAGGATGACCTGTCCGGCGGTGCCGAAATAGTATCCGGCGATATCCGCAAGCGCGATGCCGCCGTTGGCGCTCACGGCGAACGCGCCGCGGCTCTGCGCGCCGATGATCGTCATGGCGAGATAGATGAGCCCCATAAACACGCACGAGAACACGCCCGCGCGCACGGTGTTGCCCGCGACGGCGGCGTCGTGCTTAATGCCCAGATCGCGGATGACGCCCACAACGATCACGCCGAACGCCAGCGAGGCAAGCGCGTCCATCGTATTATACCCGTCAAGGAAACCGGCGGAGAAGGCGCTCCCGGCATATGCGCCCTCCGGCGCGACCGACGAAACGGCAGCGACAGGCTTTACGAGCGCCGTGACAACGAGCACGGCAAGGAACACAAGGAACAGCGGGTTGATGATCCGCCCGACCCATGTGAGGATCTTGCTCGGGCGCAGCGAGAAGAACAGCACGAGCGCGAAGAAGATCACCGAAAACACGACGAGCGCCGTTCCCGCGTCGCCGCCGAGCAGCGGCTCCACGCCGATGGTAAAGCTCGTCGCGGCGCAGCGCGGGATCGCGAAGAGCGGCCCGATCGTCAGATACAGTGCGCAGGTAAAGAACACGCCGTACCCCTTCCCCACCCGGCTGCTCATGGCAAGAAGATCGTCCGAACGGCTGATGCCGAACGCCGCCACGCCGATGAGAGGCAGGCCGACGGCAGTGACGATGAAGCCGATCGCCGCGACATAGGAATTTGCGCCTGCGAGCTGACCCATATGCACCGGAAAAATCAGGTTGCCCGCGCCGAAGAACAATCCGAACAGCATGCTCGCCACAGCGATCAGCTGCCGGAAATTCAATCTCTCTTTCATGTCTTTTCCCCTTATACAATGTAAAAAAAGTTTTGCGGTTTAAAATGCAAAATTATATGTTTTTTATTGTACCTCTTTTCCGACTCGTTCGCAAGTCTTTTTATGCAAAACATTTGTGTTTTTCCGGTGCACTTTTTCCGTGATTTTCTGTTTTGATACGCTTTGCAACTTCCGGTTGCGAAAGTTCCAAGCCAGGACGGTAGCCCCGCAACCGCGCTTTATGTTATACTGACGTCACAAATGCAAGGAGGACATACCTTTATGACACTGTCGGGAAAAATTCTGTACTGCCGGAAGAGGGCGGGGCTTTCGCAGGAAGCGCTCGCGGAAAAGCTTGGCGTATCGCGGCAGGCGGTCAGCAAGTGGGAGACCGGCGAGGCCGTGCCGGAGCTTTCCAAGCTCGTGCTGCTCGCGGCGGCGTTTGGCGTGACGACGGACTGGCTGCTCTCGGAAAGCGAGCCGGAGCCGGAACCGGTCGAGCCGCCGGCCAATTCCGCAGCCGGCACGGCAGAGAACGCGCCGGGCGCAAATTGGGTCGAGTCCGTCCCCGGCGTGATCGGGCGGCTCATCCGGCGCTACGGCTGGCTCTACGGTGTGTACACCGCGCTCGCCGGTCTCGGCCTTCTTGTGATCGGCGCGATCGCGCGCGGCGTCAGTCGGAGCATGGAGCGCTCGTTCTTCGGCGCTATGGACAGCATGAGTCCTCCGTTCGGCGGCTACGGCGGTTTCTCCGATTTCGGAGGCGCCTTCCCCGATGCCGGCGGCGCGATCTGGTATGACAGCGCCGGAAACATCATCTCCTCCCCGTTCGGCTCGTCCGGTGCTTCCGTCGGGTTCACAAACCCCGTCGCGATCGTCGGCACGGTCGTGATTGTGATCGGGGTTCTGCTGCTTGTCGCCGGGATCGTTCTCGCGGTCGTTCTCAAAAAGCGCGGGAATACGGAATAACCGGAAATCCTTTTCCCGTGCTCCCGGCTTTTCCCCGGGCCAAAGCCGGGACTTGCGGCACGGTTTTCATTGAGTTTCCCATGAAAATATGCTACACTGCTCCTGCCCCCTCCGGGGAGCGGGAGCAGTCATTTTATCAGAAAGGATAGAAGCCTATGCCGACACAGGTGACCAATTACCAATGTCCGTCCTGTACCGGGCCGCTGCACTATTCCGGCGCGTCTGGGAAGCTCGAATGCGATTACTGCGGCAGCTCGTACACCGTTGCGGAGATCGAGACGCTGTATAGGGAAAAAGAGGTCAAGGCTGCCGCAGCGCAGCAGGCCGCGGAACAGGCGGCGTCATCCGGCGCCGACAGCGGCGCATGGGACGTCTCCGCCATGAACTCCGACTGGGGCACGGACGCCGCCGGGATGAAAACCTATTCCTGCCCCTCGTGCGGTGCGGAGCTCATCTGCGACGCGAACACCGCCGCGACCGCCTGCCCGTACTGCGGAAACCCGACGGTCGTGCCGGGACAGTTCGCCGGGGCGCTGAAGCCGGACTATGTTTTGCCCTTTAAGCTCAGCCGCGAGGACGCGATCCATGCGCTCAAGCGGCATTATAAAAACAAGCCCTTTCTGCCCCGCGCGTTTTCCGCCCAAAACCAGATCGAGAAGATCCAGGGCGTCTACGTCCCCTTCTGGATGTTTGACGGCGAGGCGGAGGGCCACGCGCGCTACGACGCGACGCGCTCGCGCATTTTCCGCTCCGGCGATTGGGAGATTACAACGACCGACCATTTCGAGGTCTGCCGCGACGGCTCGATGCCCTTTGAAAAGGTGCCGGTGGACGCTTCGAGTCGGATGCCGGACGCACATATGGATTCCATCGAGCCCTACGACTATGCCGAGCTCAAGCCGTTTTCCACGGCGTATCTCCCCGGCTTTCTCGCGGATAAATACGACATTCCGGTCGCCGACTGCGAAAGCCGCGCCGATGAACGCTGCCGGAAGACCGTGCTCGCCGCGCTCGACCGCACCGTGAACGGGTACGACACCTGCATTCCCCGCACACAGGATGTGCGGCTGCGCCGCGGCAAGGTGCACTATGCGCTGCTGCCGGTTTGGATGCTCTCCACGCGCTGGAACGGCAAGAGCTTTCTCTTCGCCATGAACGGGCAGACCGGCAAAATGGTCGGCGACCTGCCGACGGACGCCGGGAAGTACTGGCGGACGTTCGCGGCCATCGCCGCGCCGATCGCGCTTCTCGGAACGGCGCTCAGCCTTCTGCTGCGATAAGGAGGGAAGAATTATGAAACGAAGAATTCTGGCTTTCCTTCTCGTTCTCCTTCTGACCACTGCTCTCGCGCCCGCCGCGCTTGCGGACGGGGCGCAGCTCTCTTACGTAACGGACGACGCCGGCATTCTTGCCGGGAGCGAGATCGCCTCGCTCGAAAAGACCGCGCAGAGCATTGCGCAGCGCTACGGCGTCGGCATTTACATCGTCACCGTGGACGATGCCAACCGCATCGACAGCCGCGGCACATACGAGGCGGCATATACCTTCTATCACAATCACTCCCTCGGCGTCGGCGCGGAGAGAAACGGCGCGATCCTCCTTCTGAGCATGAACGACCGCGCCTTCGACTACTTCTATTACGGGGAAAAGAGCGAGTACGCCTTCAACGGGTACGCGCAGGAGCAGATCGAGGACGTTTTTCTCGATAACTTCCGCGAAAACGACTGGTACGGCGGTTTTTCCGACTATCTGACCGCTTGTGGGGAGTATCTTGCGCTCGCGGCGGAGGGGCGCCCCGTGCGCCGCAGCCCGGTACCGGCGATCGTGATCTCTTGCGCCGCGGCGGTGCTCATCGCGTTTCTCGTATGCGCGGTTCTCAAGCGGAAGATGAAGAGCGTTTATGTACAGGCGCGGGCGGACGGCTATGTTTCCGGCACGCTCCGTCTCTCGCGGCAGACCGACCGCTTCACCCACCGGACGGAAACGCGCCGCCACATCGAGCCGCCCAAGCCCTCCGGCGGAGGCGGCAGCGTCTCCCACTCCGGCGGCGGAGGCTCCGGCCGCAGCGGCCATTTTTAATAGATTCAAACAAAAAGCTGCCGCAGCTCCCCGGCGTCCGTCGCCGGGGAGCCTTTTTCCCGCCCGACATTCTTAACGGATCGTTTATTGCTTTTTCACCGCGATTCCCGTATACTTTTTCTACATTTATACTGTAAAGGAGACTCTGTGCGCGTGCAGAAACCGAAAAAGATCAAACGCTCCGCCATGGAAAAGACGCGCACCGTGCTCGGAGAAAAGATCCGCGAGTCCGCCGCGTCTGTGCTGCCGATCCTCTGCATCGTCGTGATACTGTGTCTTTGCATCGTGCCGATGCGCACCGATCTGCTGCTCACGTTCCTGATCGGCGCGCTGCTCCTCACCGCCGGCATGGGGCTTTTTTCTCTCGGCGCGGAGCAGTCTATGACGCTCATCGGCAGCCGTATCGGTACGGCGCTCACAAGAACGAAAAATCTGCCGCTGATCCTCGGCGTATCGTTTCTTCTCGGCTTTGCCATCACCGTTGCCGAGCCCGATCTGCAGGTGCTCGCCGATACGGTGCCGCACATTGAAAAGACCGTGCTTCTTGCCGTCGTCGGCGCGGGCGTCGGACTTTTCATGGCGCTTTGCATGGTGCGCATCCTTTACGGCATTCGCCTGCGCTGGGTGCTGCTGATATGCTACGCGCTTGTGTTCGCGCTCGCGGCGTTTACGGATAAGCGCTTTCTGTCCATCGCGTTCGACTCCGGCGGCGTGACGACCGGACCGATGACCGTTCCGTTCATTCTCGCGCTCGGTCTCGGCGTATCGAACGTCCGAAGCGACAGCGGCGCCAAGGCCGACAGCTTCGGCCTTGTGGCGCTCTGCTCCATAGGCCCGATCCTCGCGGTGCTGATCCTTGGACTGTTCTACCGCGACAGCTCCGGCGTTGCGGAGCTTACGGAGGTCTCCTACGCGAGCACGACCGTGATCGGTTCGGCGTTTCTCGCCGCGATCCCGGTGTATCTCAGGGAAATGGCCGTATCCATGCTGCCGATCGTCGGCATCTTTCTTATTGCCCAGCTTACCATGCTTCGCATGAACCGCCGCAGCTTCTGGAAGATCATCGTCGGCGTCCTGTATACCTATGCGGGTCTCGTGCTGTTCCTCACCGGCGTGAACGTCGGCTTCTCGTCGCTCGGCGCAGCGCTCGGCACGGCGCTCGCCGGAGAACGGAGCTGGCCGCTCATCCCGCTCGCGGCGCTGCTCGGCTGGTTCATTATCTCCGCAGAGCCTGCCGTCGGCGTGCTGGAAAGGCAGATCGAGGACGTGAGCGCCGGCGCCATCCCCGGCAAAACAATCAAGCGCAGCCTCTCCGCGGCAATCGCGCTTGCGATGGGATTTGCCATGCTGCGCGTCGTTACCGGACTTTCCCTGCTCTGGTTTATCGTGCCGGGCTACGCGCTTGCGCTGATCCTCTCGTTCTTCGTGCCGGATATCTACACCGCCATCGCGTTTGACTCCGGCGGCGTGGCCTCCGGCCCCATGACGGCGACGTTCATGCTGCAATTCATGATGGGCGCGAGCATCGCTCTCGGCGGCGACGTGCTGTGCGACGCCTTCGGCGTCGTAGCGCTCGTCGCCATGATGCCTCTGCTCTCGATCCAGGCCGTCGGCTTCTACTATGAGCGTATCGTGAAGCGTCCGCAGGAAGAGACGGCCGTTTACGGCGATTACGATATCATCGAGCTTTGGGAGGCAAGCGCATGAATTACGTCCTATCCATCACCAATCCCGAAGCGCTCGGCGTGCTCGAGGACATCTGTGAGGAGCTTGCGCTCCCGCTCAGCGTTACGCTGCACGGCCGCGGCACGGCCGTGCAGAGCATGCTCGATCTGCTCGGGATCGAATCGAATGAAAAACGGGTCGTCCTGTCCGCGGCGACCCGGGAAAAGACCGCCGCGCTGATCGAAGCGCAGAAGCGGCGGCTGCATATCGGCGTACCGGGTCACGGTATTGTGATCGCCGTGCCGGTCAAAAGCATCGGAGGAGGGAAAACCGTGGCGTATCTGATGGGAGAAGAAAACGTATCCGTAAAGACGGCCCCGCCGGCAGGCTATGCGTACGAGCTGATCGTCGTCGTGGCCAGCGAGGGGCAGACCGATCTTGTGATGAACGCCGCCCGCGCTGCGGGCGCCCGCGGCGGCACGGTGCTCCACGGCAAGGGTACCGGCGCCAAAGCCGACCCGAAATTCCACAACATCTCCATCGCCGAGGAAAAGGAAGTCATCCTCATCGTTTCCAAAAGCGAAGAGAAGAGCGAGATCATGCGCTCGATCCTTAGAAAAGCCGGGCCGGATACCCCGGCAAAAGCCGTCGTGTTCTCGCTCCCCACGAGCGAGGTAGCGGGGTTCGGCTTCTTTGATTCGTAAAACGGCAACGCCCGGGCTGTGACGCAATCACAGTCCGGGCTTTTGAGCTTGTCAAAAAAATATTTTTGACAAGCTCTCAAACGAGACCCACTTCGTTGGGCTCTCGTTTGAAAAGGCTGCGGCTCGCCGCAGCGCACTCGCTTACGCTCGCACGTTTGCGAGCCGAGAAGTATTTTTGCCGACGTACATGCCGCCGGCAAAAATGCTTTGAACTTTATTTGCGCCTGCGGGCGCAAACTCTGCGAGGCTTTTTCGACAGGCTGGCCCGGGCTGTGACGCAATCACAGTCCGGGCATTTTTATTCCGGCAAAGGTGATCCTCTGCTCGTTCGCGTCCACCGCGGCCTCCTCGCCGAACGGGAGGATGCAGCGCGGCAGCGCGTGGCCGATGTTGACGTTGCAGATGATCGGCAGCGTGGGATCGGCGATCACCTCCGTGAGCGCGGCTTTATATTCCGCCTCGTATTTCCGGTCCATCGGCTTTCCGACAAGCACGCCGGACACCGCGCCGAACACTCCGGCAGCCTTGAAGTATTCGAGCGCGCGCCGGTACTTCTCCGGCGGCATATACTCCTCGCTCGATTCGAGCAGGAGGATCCTCCCCTTCCAGTCCTCCTCGCTTGGGAATAAGCCGTACTTTTGACACAGCGCCGGCATATCGGCATACCGCCCGCCGTCGAAGAAGTCGAAGAGCGTGTCGATGCACCCGCCGAGAATTTTGCCGGAGAATCGGGGGCTTCCCTGCAAAAGCTCGAAGCCGGTATCCGGATGCGCCGGAAGCGGCACGCCGATCCGCTCCGGGGAAAAGTCCGTGCGCGCTTCGTACCATGTATCGCTCGGCGTGACGGCGCGGATCGTACCGGTTTCGATAAGCTCTTCAAAATACCGGCGCGTATACGGCAGCATCTCCTTGTCCAGCTCGCACACATCCGAGAGAAACGACTGGCCGTAAAATGTCTTTATGCCCACCTTGTGGAGCATCATGTGGTTGACGGTCGTATCCGAAAAGCCGAGGAAGATCTTGTCCGTGCCGGAAACCGCAGTCCGGAGCTCGCCATTCTCAAAGAGGTACGGTGCGAGGCGATACGTGTCGTCCCCGCCGATGGCGCAGAGGATCATGTCGATCTCCGGGTCGCGGAACGCCGCGAGAAGGTCTGCCGCGCGATCCTCCGGATGATTCTTTACATGCTCTATACCGGCGAGCGCGTGCGGCATGAACCGGACGCGCAGCCCGTAGCTTGCAAGGCGCCTTACCCCGATATCCAGCTCATGCTTTACGAAGCTCTCCCCCAGCGTACCGGCGGAAAGGCTCACGATCGCAACAGTTTTTACCATGCCGCACACCCCGTTCGTTTTTCCGGCATTATAGCATGCCGCTCTTCCCGGCGCAAGTTTGCCCGCCCCCTTTTCATCCGGCTTTGTTTGGCGTATAATCCTTTCGAATATACATAAGGAGTCTGAAATGGAAAAAGAGAAAGAAGCTTCTGCGCCGGTTTTTGGCCTGAATAATCCGTTCAACGACCTCTGCGGTCTGGAAATTGCCGAACAGCGCAGCGGCCACTGCACCGTTGTCTGCCGCGCCGGGGAAAGGCATCTCAATCACAACGGCACCGTCCACGGCGGGTTGCTCTTCACGATGATGGACGTTGCCGGAGGGTTTGCCGTCCGCGCGGTCGATTCCGGAGAAGATATCCGCTGCGTGACGCAGAACGCCTCGCCCGTTTTTCTCCGCCCGGGTCTGCCTGGGGTCCTGACCGCTGAGGCCGACGTGATCCGCCGCGGCTCACGCATCGTTGTGGCGACCGTGTGCCTCTACGATTCCGAGCGCAATCTGCTCACCAAGGGCGAGTTTACGTACTGCGTTCTGCGCCGTTCCGAAAGCTGAATACTGCCATATGTATAATACCGGCGGAGGGAAAGCCCTCCGCCGGTTCGTTATGTTTTGTTATGCCGGAAGATTGATCAGATCTTCATGCAGACATCCCACGCGCCCCAGATAACGTTGCGCAGGTTGCCCCACTTCGCGGCGGTGCCGACCTGATGGACGTGCTTGCCCGCAGGCGCGACCGGCGCGGGACGGAAGCCCAGACCGTTGACGACGCTGTCGCACTCGACCTTGAACGCGTCTCCGCCGCTGCGCGGCTTGACCATGACATAGCCGTCGCCGATCTCGCAGATGGAGTGCTCGAGATAGATGGGGACCTTCTTGAACACGAGCATCTCGCGCAGGAAGGAGGCGTTGGCAAGGCAGGTGCCGGGCGTGGCGATCAGGTCGTTGGCAAACTCGACAATGATCGGATGCTTGCCCTGGAGCACAAGCTCGTAAGCCGCTTCGCACGCGGACTGTCCGCCGCCGAAGAACACGATCTTGTCGCCGTGGTCCTTGTCGCCGGTGAGCAGCTCTTCAAACGTGATGGTCTTGTTGAAGCCGGGCACGGGGAGCTTCTTCGGCACGGCGCCGGTGCAGATGATGACCTCGTCATACTGACGCAGCAGCGGGTTGATCGGGTCGATCTCGGTGTTGAAATGCACCTCGATGCCGGCCTTCTTCAGCTCACGGTCGTACCACTCGAGCAGCTTCTTGTCCGCTTCCTTGAAGGACATGGCGGAGGCATAGTTGTACATGCCGCCGAGCTTGTCGCTCTTTTCGTAGATGACCGGGGTATGGCCGCGCTTCTTGAGGACAAGGGCGCATTCCATGCCGCCGATGCCGCCGCCGACGATGGCGACCTTCTTGGGGTTCTTCGTCGGGACGATCTTATACTTGTTGTGCTGCATCGTGGGCGGGGTCAGCGCGCAGCGGGCCAGATGCAGCGCATCGTCCATCGGCTGCATGTTGGGCGTGCCCTTGGAGCAGTTGAAGTTGAAGCAGGCGTTGTGGCAGTTGATGCAGGGCTTGATCTCCTCCTCGCGGTCCTCAAGGAGCTTGTTGATCCATTCGGGATCGACAAGGTTCTGACGGCCGACGCCCATCGCGTCGATGCGGCCCTCGGCGATCTCTTTCGCGGCAAACTCCGGCTCCATCTTACCGGCACAGACGACCGGCTTGGTGGTGAAGTTCTTGATGTGCTCGACATCCGCAATGTTGCAGTTGGGCGGCATATAGACCGGCGGATGCGCCCAGTACCAGGCGTCGTAGGTGCCGTTATCGCAGTTGAACATGTCGTAGCCGGCGTCCTCGAGATACTTGATGGCCTTTTCAGACTCGGCCATATCGCGGCCGAACTCAACAAACTCCTCGCCGGGGACGGCGCCCTGGCCGAAGCCCTTCGTCTTGGAGACGACAGAGTAGCGCAGCGACACGGGGAAGTCCTTGCCGCACAGCTTCTTGATCTCCTTCACGATCTCAACGGCAAAGCGGTAGCGGTTCTCGAACGATCCGCCGTACTCGTCGGTACGGTAGTTCATGTTGGCAATGGCAAACTGGTCAAGGAGGTAGCCCTCGTGAACGGCGTGGATCTCCACACCGTCAACACCGGCATCCATAAGCATCTTCGCGGTCTTGCCGAAGGCTTCGATCATTTCATGGATCTCTTCCTTTGTCAGCGCGCGGGACTTGACCTCCGGATACCAGCGGTTGGGGGTCTCGGAGGAGGACGCGCAGGCATAATCGACGTCCAGAACGCCCTTGGCGACGGCGCCAAGCGCCTTCTTCTGGAGCATATCGACCATCATCTGATTGATGGCCATGCTGCGGCCCATGCCGGCAGAGAGCTGGATGAAGAGCTTCGCACCCGTCTTGTGGAATTCGGGCATCCACTCGGCGAGCTCGCGGAACATGCGTTTGTTCTGATACAGCCAGTGACGACCGGGGATGCCCATCGTGTCGCGCACGCACTGCATGCCCGGCAGCACCAGACCGACGTTGTTCTGGGCGCGGTTGAGGATGTGATACGCCGCTTCCTTGTCGAAGTGGCAGGGCTCCAGCCAGCCGAACAGGGATGTGCCGCCCATCGACACCTGCACAATGCGGTTTTTGATCTCGCAGTTGCCGATTTTCCACGGGGTAAACAGGGGACTGTACTTTTCGTTCATGCGATCTTTCTCCTCCTTTTTTTATGTGGGGAAGCGCGGGGGATATTATCTATCCATACCATATCTATTATAACAAGCGTCGATTTATTCTGCAACTATATCTTTTTTCTTTGTGTATTCTGCCGTCGAAATTGCCCACTTTTTCCGACTTGACGTTCTTTTTTCATCCGGGTTGTCGGTTTTTAGACATGCCATATTGGAGGGGCAGTATAAACCGCGCTCTGTCGGATGCGGTTTTCTTTTCTTCTATTTCCTTCCGCGCCGTGCATAGACTTGGGCACGGGAGGAATCGTCTTTATGGGGCTGTGGAGATCGATCCGGAAAAACGCTGCGCTGCTGACGGTTTCATCACTCGTTATGCAGTCGCTTTCGATGCTCTGGCAGGTATGGCTGGCCGCGCATATCGGCGCGGCGGGCATTGGGCTTTTCCAGCTTGTCGGGAGCGTCGGGTTTCTTTTTATAACGCTCGCGGTATCCGGCATCCGTTTTTCCGTCACGCGGCTGCTCGCTGAAGAGCTGGGGCAAAGCCGCGGCGGGAGCGTCCGCGCCGTGATGCGCCGGTGCTGCGTCTATGCGCTTTTTTTCGGGCTGAGCGCGGCGGCCATTCTCTTTCTCCTTGCCGAACCGATCGGCTTTCTCTGGATCGGGGACGCCCGCTCGGTCCGCGCGCTGTGCGCCGCGGCGCCCTCACTCCCGGCGCTTGCGCTCTCGAGCGCCCTGTCCGGATACTTCACCGCTGTCGGCCGGGTGTGGAAAACGGCGCTCGCGCAGTTTTTCGCGCAGCTTCTGCGCATGGGGCTTTCGATGCTCTTTCTCACGGGGTACGGCCGGGGCGATCTCGCCGGGGTGTGCGCGGCGCTCTCCATGGCCGGTACCGCGGCGGAGATCGCGCTCTCGTTCGCGCTTGCCGTGCTTTATCTTGCCGACCGGAAACGGTTCTGTCCGGCGGGTGAATGCGGGGCCGCTCTCACGCCGCGGATGCTGCGCATCGCGCTGCCGCTCGCCTCGTCCGCCTATGCGCGGAGCGCGCTCAACACCTTCCGTCAGCTTCTCGTGCCGCGGGGGCTGCGTCTCTCGGGGCTCAGCGCCGAGAGCGCTCTCGCAGGGTACGGCGTCATCAACGGCATGGCGATGCCGGTTTTGCTTCTGCCGTCGTGTCTCCCGCTCTCGGTCGCGGAGCTGCTTGTCCCGGCGCTCACGGAAATGCAGGTTGCCGGGGAGCGCGAGCGGGTGCGCCGGAGCGTGCGGGAAATGCTCGGGAAAACGTTCCTCCTCTCGCTCTGCGCGGCAGCGGTCTTTTTCGTTTTCGCCCGCCCGCTCGGCATGCTGCTCTACGGCAGCGCCGAGGCCGCGCGCTTTCTCCGGCTGCTCGCGCCGATGGTGCCGTTTCTCTATACCGACATCGTTACCGACGGCTGTCTCAAGGGTCTGGGGCAGATGATGGCGTCCATGGCTTTCAACATTGCCGAGGCCGCGCTCGGGCTCGTGCTCGTGTGGGCGCTGCTGCCCCGCTGGGCGCTCACGGGCTATCTTGTGACGCTCTATCTCTGCGAGCTGTTCAACTTTACGCTCAGTCTCCTGCGGCTGCGGAAGGTGGTAAAAAATCCCGGCTTCTTCCCATTGAACCGAACCATTTTGTTCGGACAGCACAAAAAGCCCCCTGTGTAGGGAAATG
>OLSB01002726.1_pt1 | contig 14038 bp, 12 predicted proteins | sample 1672071 | NCBI WGS metagenome assembly OLSB01 (sample SAMEA3136642, study PRJEB25190) | human gut metagenome | biome: human gut; feature: human-associated habitat; material: faeces | place: Austria | collected 2013 | reverse complement strand
CACGAAGAGCACGAAGAAAATGAAGAACGCCATGGGGATACCTCCTTTCTTGGGTGAGTTGAATATATAAAAAGAACTGCACCACTCATAGGAGCAGCACAGTTCTTGGATAGGTGAATTTACATTTTGGGGAGAGAAAAGGTCAAAAGGGGAGAGGGGATGCCTATCAGGTAGGGGTAGAACTTTGATTTTGAAACTTGAAAAGAGACAGATAAATTTCAATGCGGTTACGGTACTTGAAATTTTGCAAAAGAAATATATAGAAAAATTCTGAGGAGATACTTGGTATGAAACTTTATTCTGACGAGAGGAAGATTAGCTTTTCTATCGCGGACAAGATAATGATTATACGCAAAGCAAGAGATAGTGGAAAAGAAGTATATCTTTGTCCCATAACAGAGATAGGCGGAGAGTTCCGCTTGGCAACTTCACCTAAACAGAAATCGTGTGGCAGAGTAGATATAATTGAAATGTATAACACGTTTAAGGAAATTGAGCCGTGGTTGTTTAGTGGAAGTAATGAGATAGACAGAGAAAAACTGATTCTCCATTTGACCCCGTTATTACATAACTACGCTCAAATTTCAGAGCCGATTGAAGAAATGTATGCAGCGAGCCCTGAGTACTTCTACGAGATTGCGATGCACAGCAAAGAGTATAACAGCGGTCTGCTGTGCGACGGACACCTTTTATACGATATTGCGGTGAAGAGAATTTTCGGCGTGTTACTTGCAGGGGAGAGCAATGATGCGATTAGGACTCAAATTGAAGATATTCTCTATGCCTATGATACAAAGTTAAAAACCTTGGTAGATACACTTTCGGTAGATATAATAGACTATATTACTAGTGCAAAAAAGGCAAAAGGAAACTCAAATGCCTATACTCACATCATCTTATACCTACTATTGAATCGGTACGGACAACTTGATGACCCTCTCGTTAATTGGGTCGCTAATAGCGTCATTGCAACGGACGAATTTGTAGATGGACAAGATTATAAAAAGAGAAAAGACGATATTTTAGAAAACCCTCTCGAAAGAATAGACTTAGATGACAAATATACTTGGAAGATAGCCCGAGAAATAACTAACAGCGAGGATATAACCAGTATTTCAATAGCGATTGAAAACTTATATAAGTTCACTGAAAACAGGCCAACAAATCAAACAATAGGAGATTTAATAGAACAGTGCGAATCGAAGACTTGTGAAGAAGGAATTTATAAGTCCGTCCACTTGCTGTCAAGTTTTGTCTTTATAGCAAATAAATATGGATTGTCTACAAATAAACTGTTGGGGGATATTTGTATAGACCGGAAGAGAAGAAATGAAATATTGACAGAATACACAAGATTTTATGAGCAAGCGTCTAAACTGGGATATAAAATAAAAAAACCGGTACTGACACTTGATGCGTATGTTGCAATGGTTACTATTAACATTTTGCTTCAACATATTATTGACAGCAAAAAGGTGTTTTTCGAAAATAATAATGAGACGATGTACTCAACTGTTGCAATGCTGCAAGATAAAATATCTGAGCAAAATGAGGAAATAAAAAGACTTAAAGGTGAGTTGCTTACTTATGAAAATAAGATTGCGATACTGAAAAACCAGATTCAGATGTTAAGCGATGCACAGGGAAAAGAAATAAAGGACTTGTTGCGCCCTTACGACGAAGAAAACCTTCTGCTTAAACGAAATATATCTGAATTAGAGAATGCGCTAAAAAAAGAGTGTGAAAAGAATACAGAATTGAACGCTTTGAGGTCTTTTGCGTTTGATGCTCGGAGAGAATACTTTCCAGAAAGTAACTTGAGGAGTTTGTCCGAATTGACAGAGGGGAAAAAGATAATTGTGATAGGAGGGCATATTAACTGGAGAAATGACCTCAAGAACAAGTACCCAGCTTTTCAGATATTTGATGGGAATGTAAATACAGCAGATTTATCATCCATTCAATCAGCGGATTTTGTATTCCTAAACGTGTCAAATATGAGCCATGCGATGTATTACAAAGTAATGAGCATTCTAAGAGCGAACAATATCCCCTTTGATTATTTGGGGAGGGCAATTAACCAAGAGTTGTGTGAGAAAGAAATGGCAGATATATTATCAAAACATCAGCAGAGAGAAAATTGAAAGATAAGAGGGATGTGAGAGAACTATCATTTGATTGCCTCAAGGTTTTCATCCTACGCGCAATTTTTCCCTGCCGCAAAAAACCTTGAGAAAAACCTTGAGCTTCATGCTTTTAGAGAATACGACAAGGTACAACAGCTTACAAAAGGGCAAAGATGGAAAAAGACGGGAGAGCATTGAAAACAAAGGATAAATTGCGATAGGTTGTGATAGGGGAGTGAAAGAAAAACCTTGTCGGGGAGAGTTGGTAAGGATGAGGTCGGCAGTTCGAATCTGCCCAGCAGCTCCAAAAAAGCATTGAAAACTTCGGTTTTCGATGCTTTTTGTTGCAAAAATGCTGAAAAATGTGTGGGTCAAAATGTGGGTCAACTGCCTGACCCACACCGTGACCCACACGCGAAAATGTGCGGATAGGTTCAAAGAGTACCGGAGAGGAGGTTTTGCCCCCTCTCCGGTATTTCGCATCCTTTTTCTGCTTACATGACCTGCGCCATGAAGCTGCCCATCGTTTGTGCAGCTTCATCCTGCTTCTGCCTTGTGGCGTGGGTGTAGGTTCGCAGGGTAAAGCCTGCATCGTAGTGCCCCAGCATACTGCTGACGGTTTTGACGTCCACCCCATTTTGCAGTGCCAGCGTTGCGAAGGTGTGTCTGAGGTCGTGAAATCTGATGTGCGGCAGCCCGGCGTCCTTCAGGATCTTCTTGTGCAGATTTACGACAGAGTCTGGGTAGTACATCTCACCAGTTACCGGCGAGGGGAACATGTAGGGATTCTCGGGATGCTTGCCGTGTTCCGCTATCAGCAGGTCAACAGCCTCTTGCGGTATGCTGACCTTGCGGACTGAAGTCTCTGTTTTGGGGCGGGAGAGCGTCAGTTCGCCATTGGGATTCTTTATATACTGTTTGCTGACGGAGATGGTTTTGTTTTGGGTGTCGAGGTCACTCCAGAGAAGCGCTGTGATCTCGCCCTTCCGCAAGCCCGTGACCAGCTCCAGATAGAACATGGGAGCAGTCCTCTCCTGTCAGCGGCTTCCAGATAATCCTTGATGTGCTCAGGCGGAAGAATCTGCATTTCGATTTTTTGCACCTTCGGCGCGATGCAGTCCTCGGTCGGGTTCCGCAGGATCAGGCGCTCCTTGACTGCCCGTTCCAAGGCGCTATGCAGCATCAGGTGAAGGCTTCGCACGGTCGTGCTGCTCAGTCCCGGATTGCCATGACCGCTCTTGCGGTCGATACGTCCGTTTTCCATCAGATCCTTGTAGAGCTTTTGTAAGTCATGGGCAGTCAACTTTGTCAGCTTGATGCTGCCGATGCGGGGAATCGTGTATTGCTCGACCATCAGTTGATAGCGGTTTGCTGTTGAGATGCGGATATTCGGTTTTGCGTAGAGCTCATACCAGCTACGCAGCCAAGTTGCTACCGTGTACTCATCAGCGCGGCTGACATCGATTCCTCTGCTAGCCTCCATTGCGGCACTGAGCTTCGCCTTGCATTCCACCTGCGTCTTACCCAGCACGTTTTTGATGATGCGCTTTCCGGTTTCGGGGTGGTAGCCCGCTGTGTAGCGACCCTCCCAGCGACCGTCTGCGCGCTTGCGAATGTTGCCCTCGCCGTTGGCGCGTTTTTTAGCCATTCGTGATCATCTCCTTTGCTTTTTCTTCCTCGTCGACATCGAAGGAGTAGGGCGCTCCCAGCTCTCCAGCGATGCCGGCTGCCAGCTTGAAGCCTGCCGTGAAGCTCATCAGCTTGGATTCAACCAGCAACGCGTTCTGCGCGTCCAACAGCCGCAGCAGCTTTCTGCGCCCCACGGCGTCCATGTCCCGCCGCAGTTCCTCTCGAGCGTATTCGACCTGTGCGTCCAATTCACTGTGTTCCTGACGGTCGAAGCGCTTTTGCAGGGCTTTCATGTAGTCGTACATTGCGGCACCTCCTTTTTGGCAACCACAACACATACCACAACCCGGCGCGCAAAGCTACTGTTTTTCAAAATGTTTCTTTGACTATTGCGGCGCAAAAACTGAACACCTCGGCCCACTTTACATATGGAATTTCATTGAAAATCCCTGTTGCTGTTCCAACTCATGATCGTCCGGCTTGTGACCGAGGGCGACGCGCTTTTGCCGTAGCTGTGCCAGCCGCTTGCGGTCGATTTGGACACCGTTGGCAGCGGGAGCCGGGGCGTTGTCTCGGAAAATATTGCCCATGTGGTAGAGCAGCCGGGAGGCTGACAGCAGGACGGAGGGAGGCTCCTGTTCGCCGCGCTCCATTGACTTTTATTGCAGGACTCCTTGAAAGGCGAAGCCTCCAGTTTTTTTCAAATTGTCAAGTGTTTTTGCTTTTTTACAAAAAATAATCCAGACCACTCTATTGGTAGTCTGGATTATTGCTTATTTTCATAAGATTGGGTTTTGCCGGGGGATATTTAGTTTACTCCCAATTCCACTTTGCGTTCCCATTCTCTCTGATCTTCTTGAGAATATTAAGAGTGAGGAGCTGGAGGGAGATCGAAAACGAATTGGAACTTTTTTAATAGGAAAGAAGACTATAAAAATACAGAGTGATGCCGCCGATTTGTAATAACGGCAGGATTAGCACAAAGCACTGCTGACCTTTGAAGCTTGTTTAATCAATGCACCGCTGATTTCCGGAAGGGTTTCCATGTCAAATAAAGAGGCTAGTGTTATGAAAGTCATTGCAGCGAGTAACTCTCCGTTGCTGTTATATATTGGTACGCCGATGGAGATAATTTCATTTTCGTTTTCCCTATATTCTATAGAATATCCGCGTTGAGCGGTCAAAGCCAAATCTTTTCGCAGGGCAAGTACATTGGTAATCGTATGCTCGGTTAGCGGTGTCAGATGGTGACTGTCGAGATATTCATCAAGTGCCTGCGGAGAAAACGTAGAAAGAATGACCTTGCCCGAGGCACAGCAGTATAGTGGACAGCGGAAACCAACCTCTGCAGAGATGCGGATACTTGAGGGTCGGGTGGGATTGACGGAAGATAGGGTAAGCGAAGTGTCCTTATCAAGCGTTGCAAGGCTGGTGGAAAAATCATAGCGATCAGAGAACTCTTGCATAAATGGTAAAGCGACATTGTTTATGCTCAGGGACTGTATGAAAGGGGAGTATAGCAGAAAGCGGTTACCGAGGCTGTAAGAACTGTCCTTTTCGTCTTGAATCACGTAGTTGTGCAACCGCAGAGTATGAAGAATGCGATACACCGTGCTCTTGTTAAGACCTACGCCGATAGAAATTTCATTAAGCTGTACCCCTTTTGGATAGGCAAGCAAAAACTCCATAATATGGAGTGCTTTTTCTAAAACAGCAATGTTCTTTACCGTCTCAGCCATATAGTAAAAACTCCTTTCTAATCGAGTATATAACTTTACTAATATAAGCATAACACAGCATTTCATATTTTGCAACAACATTTTATTTTTTAATTTGTCTGTTGTGTTAAAATAAATCGATATTTGTTGTATATATGCACAAAAACGATTGAAAATGAGAAAATATTATTGACACAAATGACGGGAGATGATATCTTAATGATAAAGATGAAACAGCATTTTACATTGAGAAATGCTGCGGATTCAATTTTTTGAGACATAGGAGAACTGATATGAAAAGAAACTTAAGAAAAGCCTTTGCGTTTATCCTTGCTCTAACGATGGTGGTGTCGCTTTTTGCCTGCGGCAAAAAGGATGCTAATCCGGACGGCGGCGATAGTTCATCCGATGATACATTTACAATTGCCTACATCGGCCCGCTGACCGGCGAAGCGTCTGCTTGGGGCACGCCAGAAGCGAATACGCTGAAGTTGCTGGTCGATCAGGTCAACGCAGAGGGCGGCATTGCCGGGAAAAAGGTGATTCTCAATACCTATGATAACCGCGGTGATAATGTTGAGACGACCAACGCAGCAAAGAAGGCCATTGAGGTGGGAGGCGCTGATGTGATTGTGGGATGCAATAGCTCTGGTGCATCGCTTGCACTTGCCAGCGTCTGCGAAGAGTATAAAGTCCCCTCTGTAGCCACTTGCGCAACGAACTCAAAGGTTACCGAAGACGACAATGGCAATGTGCGTGAGTGGACGTTCCGTGTCTGCCTTGCTGATCCTGCCCTGGGTAATGTTATGGCAAAGTATGCCTATGACGAACTGGGACTGAGAAGGATCGGTATTCTCAAGGAGATCAGTTCTGACTACTCTGTGGGTATCAGCGATAATTTCTCGGATACCTTTACTTCACTCGGCGGGGAGATCGTTGGCGTAGAGTCATACACGGCTGGCGATGTTGACTTCCGAGCTCAGATGACGGCGCTGCATCAGAAGACACCGGATGCGCTGTTCCTGCCCATGACGTATAAAGAGCTTGCGCTCGCCACTGTTCAGGCACGCGACCTTGGGATGGACGAGTTGTTCCTTGGGCCGGACTGCTGGATGGCAGAGGATATCTTCGACCTTGCGGGTAGCGCAATTACGGGTTCTTACTTTGTTTGTACCGTTGACGGAAACGATAGCCAGTTGGATAGCTTTAAAGCAATGTATGAAGAAGCATATCATGAGCCTTGTGACGGCGCTGGACAAAACGCCTATTTTGCTTATGATGCATTTGTTGTGATTAAGCAGGCTGTAGAATCTGCCGGCAGCACCGCTCCGAAGGATATTAGAGATGCACTTGAAACCGTTGAAAACGCGCAAGGTTTGACCACCCCCATTACAATCCGCAAGGACCATAAGGTCATCCGCTCTGCCATCATCTTCCGCGTGGATGCTGAGAAGTTCGAGGCGATCGATACCTACATGGTTGATTACGGTGACTGATGTAAACTCTTTAACTGCGACGAAGAGACGCTCCTCGTCGCAGCTAAAGAAACCTGCATTCTTAAACGAGCGAAGGAGATACTCTCATGTTTTTGCAGCAGCTGATCACAGGCCTGTCTGTTGGAAGCATTTATGCGCTAATGGCGGTCGGCTATTCATTGATTTACAGTTTACTTAACTTTACCAACTTTGCTCACGGAGCTTCGGTGTTGATAGGCGCATACGTCGGCTATTTTTATATTAGCAGTGTGGCAGACAATGTCCTTATGGCAGTAGTGTGCTCCACATTTTTCGGCGCTGTGCTGGCGGCCTTGATTGAACGTATCGCATATCAGCCGTTGCTCAACAAGGGTGTGAAGCGCATATATCTGCTGATCGCAGGTCTCGGAATCTCCATTATCGGAGAAAACTTGATAGTCGTCATGATTGATGGAAGATTCCACGCCTACAAAACCTCCTTGTCTGCTATGCCAGTTTCTATTTTGGGCGCAAGTATCGGAGTGGTCGATTTGATAATTCTTGTTGCCAGCGCGATAGCTTTGCTGAGCGTTCAGTTCTTGATTCGCAAGACTCGCGTAGGTCTTGCAATACGCGGCGCGGCATTCGATTTGACAACTGCGTCTATTATGGGAATCAATGTGCGGCAATTGATTTTAATTGTATTTATCATCGCTGGTTCCATGGCCGGCCTTTCCGGTGTATTTCTTGGCATCAAATATACAGCTTATCCTACAATGGGAAACTTGACGAACAAAGCGTTTATTAGCGCTGTGGTCGGCGGCCTCGGCAGTATGCCGGGAGCGGTTGTTGGCGCACTGATCCTCGGAGTGCTGGAGACGATGATCTCTGCTTATGTATCTTCAGCGCTACGCAATCTATTCGCTTATGCGTTGCTCATTGTGATTTTGCTGATTAAGCCGACGGGGTTAATGGGCAAGAGCATGGAAGATAAGGCGTGAAGGAGGAACGATATGCTATCATATTGGAGTGGTGTGGCAACACTGACGGGCATTTATCTGATTGCTACGCTTGGCGTTTCGATTCTTGTCGGTTTCACAGGCCTTTTTTCTTTGGGACACGCAGGATTTATGGCAATCGGAGCATATGGAACGGCTCTTTCCATTAAGCTTCTCCATATGCCGTTTTTTCCCGCCTGCCTGATGGGAATACTGGCAGCTATGCTTGCTGGTGGGCTGATCGGAAGAGCGACACTGAGACTGAAGGGCGACTATTTTGTCATTGCCACGTTGGCAATTGGAGAATGCACCAAATTGCTGATTGAGAACATTCCGAGCATTACAGGCGGATCAAGAGGCTTGACCGATATCCCGAAGAAAACGAGCCTTCTTCTTGTTTGGGTGATCCTGCTTGCAGTTATTGTAATTTTGAGCAATTTCCTGCATTCCAAGCATGGACGCAACTGCATTGCTGTGCGGGAAGAAGAGCTTGCGGCAAAGTCAATCGGTATAGATGTGATTCGGTATAAAATGCTGGCATTCCTAATCAGTTGTGCACTTTGCGGCCTTGCTGGTGGCTTACTTGCTGGATATATGGGATATCTCTATCCCACTATGTTTACGATGGCAAAGTCGAACGAATTGACAATGACGGTTATTTTGGGAGGTACCGGCAGTCTGACCGGTACAATCCTTGCCGGCCTTGTGTTGATTCCTCTGCCGGAATATCTGCGTATCGAGTCTGCTGAGGAGTGGCGCATGGTTCTATACGGCGTGTTGGTCGTTGCAGTCATCGTATTTAAGCCGTCAGGACTGATGGGAAGTAAGGAATTTACAGTTGCTGGGGTTTTGCGGAGATGTAAACAACTTGCTGCGAGAGTCCGCAAGAGAGGTAGCAAAAGGGATAAAGAGGGTGAGGCGAAAAAATGAGAAGAGCTGCATCACTAAAGATAGACCATGTCACTAAACGGTTCGGCGGCGTTATTGCATTGAATGATGTCAGCTTTGATGTGACGCAGGGCGAGATCCATGGTTTGATTGGACCAAACGGAGCGGGAAAGACGACCTTATTCAATCTCATTACCGGTATTTACTCTCCGACGGAAGGGAAGATAGAACTCAACGGGCGGTCTTTAGTGGGGATGAGCCCGCATCAAACGGCTAATTTGGGTATTGCGAGAACATTCCAGAATATCCGTCTTTTCGATGAATTAAGCGTTTATCAGAACTTGATCACGGCATGCCAGAAACATTTGTCCTATCATCTAGCCGATGGCCTATTTAAAACGCCAAAGTATAGAAGGGAAGAAAAGGAGATTGCCAAATTGACAGAAACGACCCTGCAACAGATTGGCCTCTGGGAATTGCGGGACCAACTGGCGGGCAATCTGCCATACGGTCAACAGCGAAGACTGGAGATTGCCAGAGCGCTGGTTACAGACCCGCAATTGCTGCTTCTCGATGAGCCGGCTGCCGGAATGAACGAGGATGAATCAATCAAGCTTTCGGATTTCATCCGCTCGATTCAAAATATGTATGATACGACAATTTTGATTATTGATCACCACATGGATGTGATCATGGGAATCTGCGATCATATCACGGTGTTCAATTTTGGCAGTAAGCTTGCAGAGGGAACGCCGGCAGAGATTCAAGGCAATGAAAGAGTGATCGAGGCATATTTGGGGAAGGGGTGAGCCGTATGCTGAAAATACAGAACTTAAGTTACGCATACAAGAAGATACAAGCCCTTAAAGACGTTTCCTTTTCTTTGCAAGATGGTGAGATTATGTCGATCATCGGTGCTAATGGCGCAGGAAAATCAACTCTGATGAAGTGTATTGCCGGCGTTCTGAAAACAGACTCTGGTTCGGTTATTCTTGATGATTTTCCACTTGCACAGAAACCGCACCAAGTGGTTCGCAGTGGTATCGTGCTTGTTCCGGAGGGACGGTGGATATTTCCGGGACTTTCGGTGGAAGAAAATCTGAACATTGGCGCATATGTCCTTGGCGGAAATCCACAGGGAAAAGAAAGAGCGTTTCATATGTTTCCTAAGCTTAAGGAGCGCCGCGATCAACGGGCTGGAACACTCTCCGGCGGTGAGCAGCAGATGCTGGCTATTGCCCGTGGACTGATGTCAAATCCAAAGATTATCATGCTCGATGAGCCGTCTTTGGGACTTGCGCCACTGATTGTCAATGATATTTTTGACATTATACAGGAAATCAACCGTGAGGGCGTTTCAGTTTTGCTGGTTGAACAAAATGCTCGTAAGGCACTTTCGATCGCGGATCATGCCTGCGTGCTTGAACAAGGGCGCATTGTGAAGCAAGGCACTGGAAGTGAAATTGCCGCAGATGAAAGCATTATCAATGCGTATCTCGGCGCAAAAAAATAAAGTTAAGAGGAATTGAACAAATGGAAAAGCTTTTACAAGAAATGATGGCGGCATTGGATGTTGAGAAATCTGCGGACCATGTTAGATGGCTGACTGATCATACCCCCAGCCGAATTTCTGGTATGGGTCAGGATCGTGAAGCTGCGGAATACATTTGTAAGAAGATTGAAGAATATGGACTTGAGTCTAAAATCCTTGAATTTGAAGCATACAACAGCCACCCGGGTACTTCAAAAGTGAAGATTGTTGCGCCGGTTCAGAAGGAGATCAGCAGCATCGCCTGCTGTCACATCGAATCTACGCCGGTTGGCGGAGCGGACTATGAAGTTGTTTACCTTGGATCTGGTGGAGAAGAGGACTATGTCGGGAAAGATGTAGCCGGAAAAGCTGTTCTTGTGGAAGTTTCTTATGCACCGGCTACACCTGAAAAGGCAATGCTTGCTAGCGAGCACCACGCTGCAGCGATGATTTGCATGAACTGGGGCACTGCGGAGCACGAGCTGATTTGCAATCGAGGACTTAAAGCAGTTTGGGGAAATCCGACGCCTGAGAGTTTTGGGAAAATTCCTCAGATTGTTGGCATCAGCATTACACGAAAGGATGGCGAGTACCTCAAGGAGCTCTGCCTCTCTGGGGAAAAGGTAGTGCTGCATATGGATGTGCAGTCGCAGCGCGAGTGGCAAACTCTGCCGCAGCCGATGGGTATTCTGCGCGGAACGGAAGAGCCCGAGAAGTTTCTGCTTGTCAGTGCGCATCTTGATGCATGGTGCCCCGGTGTGACGTGCAATGCGACCGGTGACGGCACGATGCTTGAGATGATGCGCGTTTTCGGCCAGTTCAGGGATAAAATCAAGCGGAGTATTTACTTTATCTACTGGAACGGCCATGAAATCGCAGAGGCTGCTGGTTCTACATGGTTCCAAGACTACTTTTATGAAGACATCCGCAACAACTGTATCGGTTATATCAATATTGACTCCACCGGTATGCGGGGGGCGGAAAAATATGGAACCGATGCATCTCGCGAGCTTTCGGACTATGCGTACGAGATGATCCGAGATGTACTGGATGAGGATGTAGATGTTGCATATCTTGCCAAGACCGGAGACCAGTCCTTCTTCGGCGTGGGCGTGCCGTCTATTGCCGGTCGTATTTCCTACTCTCCAGAAGTCGTTAAGCAGCAGAATGGAGCTACGCTCGGTTATTGGAACCATACTTGCGAGGACTCTATTGATAAAATGGATGTTGACAACTTGGAAAAAGATAACCGCGTGGATCTTGGCGTTATCTACGGGCTTGCCAATGCAACGGTGCTGCCGTACGATTTTAGCAAAACATGCGAGGATATGAAGCAGAAGGTTGAATATCTGCGCAAGGAGAGCGGCAATATTGTTGACATGGAGTGTATCTCTGCTAATATTGATCGCCTTGGAAAGGCCGTTGCGGCACTGAATGAGATGAAGTTGAAGGCCTCGGAGCTGAGCGAAGTTCGAATCCGTGCATTCAATGATACGCTCCTGCGCCTGAGCCGTGCGATCACCAATGCATTTTACACCAATGCTGAGAAGTATGATCAGGACAGCTATGGCAGGACGATCCTGTCTAAGCCGCTTCCGTTACTGTTCCCGACTATTAAACTAAGCAGGCTTGACAAAGACACACTTGAATATCGTCTGCTTTACACACAAATGCTTCGCAACCGCAATCGTGTGGCCGATGCTGTTTTGACAGCCTGTGAGTATGCTGAGCTGTTCTTAGCGCAGAAATAAGGCTATAGGAGCTGCTATGAGATTAAAAGTCATTATTCCAAACAGTGGGATGGATCGGGACACTCTTCTACAACGGGAGAAAATGCTCTCAGCCTTTGCAATGCCGAGTACGGAAATATCGGTTGAATGCATAGCTCATGGACCGGAAAGCATTGAATCTGCTTACGATGAAATACTGGCGGGTCCCTACGTGATTCAACAGGCTGTCGAGGCAGAAAAAGCAGGTTTTGATGCAGTGATCGTCTATTGTGGAAGCGACCCGGCTGTGGCAGCGGCTAGGGAAATATTAAACATTCCGGTAATTGGCCCGGGGAAGGTCTCAAAGTTGGTCGCCATGGACATCAGCTATCGCTACTCTGTGCTGACCGTTTTGGACAACTGCGTTGTTCGAGATACGGAAGCTGTATGGGAGAAGGGGCTGCCAGCGGACAAACTGGCATCTGTGCGTAGCATTGGCATTCCTGTTTCTGCTGTAAGGGACAATATGGAGAAGACATTTGACGCGCTCTGCAATGCGGCGAGAAGGTGTATCGAGGAGGATGGTGCACAATGTATTGTGCTCTCGTGCCTTGGAATGGCCGGCATGGGGGAACGCATGACAAACGAATTGAAGATTCCTGTTATTGATCCAGCTCCGGTTGCGATCAAGTATGCGGAAATGCTAGCCGGACTCGGCATCTGCTACAGCCGCAAAGCATATCCGTCGCCGCCTGATAAAGAGATTATTTGACTAAAATACGGAGTTTACTTCAATGAAAGACACAATCAATATTGGCGATACAAAGGAAATGCTCTGCGAAATGCTTGCTATTCCCTCTGTGAGCGGCGATGAAGGGGCACTGTCAGACTATATTGCCCAGAAACTTCGCGATGCAGGGGCTGAATGCGTTAGGCAGCAGATCGTAGATGGAGACCGACGCAATGTATTCGCAGAAGTAACAGGTTCGCTTCCAGGGAAAACGATACTGCTTACAGGGCACATGGATACCGTGGAAGCCGGAGATGGCTGGACTGTGAATCCCTTTGCCGGTACGGAGCGCGATGGACGGATATATGGTCGCGGCGCAAATGATATGAAGGCCGGAATAGCTATTATTCTACAAACCGTAAGCACCTGTGTGCGCAATCGGGGGCGCTTGAGAGGCAAGATTGTTGTAGCCTTTGTTTGCGACGAAGAGGCGTATTCTGAAGGCGTGCTTTGTGCGATCAAGGAAGGAAATATCCATGCTGACTTTGGTATTGCAGCGGAACCAGAATACCATCATGCTGTTATCGGATCCTGCGGGAAGGTTTTGATACGTGCTGTGGCGCACGGAAAAGCGGCGCATGCTGCAGAAGCGGAAAGCGGTATCAATGCAATCAATGAAATGAGCAAGTTCCTCAGTGTGCTCGAAAGAGTTCCGTTACAGACAAGCGAGGTTATGCCGGCGCAGCCCTATATCACTCTGCGGGTTAGGGGTGGTAGCAATCGCTACAGCATGGTTGTTCCAGATTCCTGTGAAGCGCTTATCAGCAAACATACTGTTCCAGGAGAAACGCCGGAAAAGATCATTGTGGATCTGCAGAGTGCTGTGCAGCGGGAAAAACTGCATGCATCATTCGAATTTGCGGTGGAGAAACCGTTTTACCCATCGTTTTTGCTGAATGATAACCTTGAGGAAATTTGCAGGCTTCGCCATATTTTCGAAGAGGTGACCGGAGAAGAACTAAAGCTTGTTTGTTCGGACGGAGTGAGCGACAACAATCACTGGTCGACCATCGGTGGGATCCCGTCTGTTTGCTTTGGCCCTGGCGGAAAGGGACTGCACCAATCTGATGAATGGGTCAGTACAGAGCAGATGGAAAATGTACTGGAAGTTTATTTGCGGTTTTTCTTAGAGGACGAAGAATGACAGCATTAGAAAGACTCTATAACGCGGCAGTGGTGCCCGTCGTCGTGCTCG
>OLSB01002722.1_pt1 | contig 14064 bp, 17 predicted proteins | sample 1672071 | NCBI WGS metagenome assembly OLSB01 (sample SAMEA3136642, study PRJEB25190) | human gut metagenome | biome: human gut; feature: human-associated habitat; material: faeces | place: Austria | collected 2013 | reverse complement strand
CCCTGCATCCGGACAACATGGCCGCCGGCCCCGCTTCCTACGGCATGACCGACACTATGGGTCGTATGCATTCTGACGCGCAGTTCGCCGGCTCCAGCTCCGTGCCTGCCCACGTGGAAATGATGGGCTTCCTCGGCATGGGCAATAACCCCATGGTCGGCGCCACCGTGGCCGTGGCTGTGGCGGTTGCCGAAAGCCTGAAAGGCTGATTTTCGGTATATGTTCCATAAAAAATCCCGCCGAAAGATCGGCGGGATTTTTTTGTCACAAAATCAGCAGCAGACCCAGCGCTATGAGCAACTCCTCGTCGGCCTTTTCCCGAAACAGCATGAACAGCAGAAGGAGCACCAGCAGGTCGCCGGCGTCCAGATCGCCAAGGTGCAGCTTCTCTAGGATCCGATTCAGCATGTCGCGCTCCGGACGCTGGGGAGCGGGGGGCGGTATGGGCGGCGGAGCAGACGGCGGGCGGGTGTTTGCGTCCGGCTTGGGCGGCGGGCGGTTGGGGAGTGGGCTGTTTTGCGGCTTTCCGGCGGTAGGGGGAGGCGGATCGGGCTGCGGCATGCGGGTATAAACGCCGCTGTCGTTGCGCGTGTAGCGGTTATACATGCCGTTCACCCCTCCCATTCCGTGAGGAAGCGCTTGCCGACGGTGATGAGCCGCGCCAGACGCGCCGCGCGCTCCACCTTGGCCTGCTTTTCTTCTTTTAAGTAGGGCTTGAGGGCGTTGAGGAGCTGCGTGGAATGGCTTTGGTCAGCGGTCAGAGCCTGCAGCATGGGCAGAAATCGGGCGATGGTCTGCATGTCAAGCCCGCCCAGCAGAGAGCCTACGCCGCCTGCGTTTGGCGGGCTTTCCGGCGGGGGAGAGGGCGGCGGTTGCGGCGGCTGCGACCCCATGGAGCCGGAGAGCTGCTGCGCCAGCTGTACCACCTGCGCCATGCCGGCGGGATCCGAGAGGAGGGAGTTGAGCTTGTCTTCCAGTTCCGACATGGCTGCACCCCCTCGTTACTGCTGCATCTGGCTGCCTAAGCGGTTTATCAGCGCCGAACCCTCCGGCGACTGCATGACTTTCTTCAGCATGGCCACCATTTGGGCGGTGCTGCCGCTATTGGCCGAGGAGGCCGCCTGATCCAGCGAGCTTCCGCCGTCCGACTGCGTGAGCATCTGCATCAGCTTTTGCCCGTCCGGCGACTGCATGATGCGCTGCACCATCTGGGGATCGTTTTTCACCTGCTTGAGTAGCTGCTGTATGTCCACAAGGCATCATCCTTTCCGCTTCATTCATGGCAGTATATGACGGGAAGCGGAAAATAGTACCAAGGGGAAGGTCAGAACAGCTGCGCCAGAATGTCCACGCACTTGTCGATGCCGAGGACGCCGCTGTTGAGGCAGATGTGGTAGTTCTGGGCGTGACCCCATTTCATATCGGTGTAAAAGCGGTGGTAGGCGGCGCGGCGCTTGTCCTTGTCCTTCAGACGCTCCTCGGGGGACTGCTCCCGCTCACCGTAGACCTTGACGATGCGCTCGGCACGGAACTGCATATCCGCATGGATGAAGACCTTCAGGCAGTCGGCCTTGTCCTGCAGGATGTAATCGGCGCAGCGGCCGACGATGACGCAGGGGCTTTTTTCGGCCAGAGCGGTGATGATCTTATACTGGTGCGTCCAGAGAATGTCCTCGTTGGTGGGGCCGAACATCCGGTTGGAGAGGGCGGAGGAGAGGAAACCGCCGGGGGCATACTCACCGGCCTCCTTCACATAGTCCGCTGAAAAGCCTGTTCTCTTTTCCAGCTCCCGGATAAGCTCGGAATCATAACAGGGGATACCCAGCTTTTCGGCTACTTTTCGGCCGATGGTGCGTCCGCCGCTGCCAAACTCACGGCTGATGGTGATGACTCTGTTTTTCATGGTTTTTGCGCTCCTTCCATATTCAGATCACGGTATGTTTTTACAATAATAAACAATGATATGATGAAAATCAAACGGCGGTTCGACCCATGTCGCATAGGATGCGAAGGGTACAGCTCTCGCAGCGGGGGCTGCGGGCGGTGCAGACCGCGCGGCCATGGAGCACCATGCGGTGGCAGAAATCGCTGGATTTTTCCGGCGGCAGGCAGAGCCGGAGCTGCTTTTCCACCTGCAGGGGATCTTTGCTGCCGTCGGTAAGCCCCAGACGGCCGGTGATGCGGATGCAGTGGGTGTCGCAGACGTAGCCGGCCTGACCGAATATATCGCCCAGAATGAGATTCGCCGTTTTACGCCCCACGCCGGGCAGGCGCAGCAGCTCCTCCATGGTGCCGGGCACCTTGCCGCCGTAGTCGCGGAGAAGCATCTGGGCGCAGGCCACCAGATCCCGCGCTTTGGCGCGCCAGAAGCCGCAGGAGTGGACATACTGCCCCACCTCCTCCTCGCTGGCCTCGGCGAAAGATGCGAGGGTGGGAAAACGGGCAAAAAGCGCCGGCGTAACAAGGTTTACCCGGGCGTCGGTGCACTGGGCGGAGAGCCGCACGGCGAAGAGCAGCTCATAGTCCTTTTTATAGTCCAGAGAGCAGAGAGCGGACGGGTACAGGCGCTCCAGCTCGGCAATGATGGTGTTCACTTCAGCGGGAGATTTCAAATTGCATCACCTCTTGCGGCCATTATAATAGATGCGAAAGAAAATTGCAATTCCCATAAAACTGTGATACAATATTAAAATCCAAACCGAAAGGAGGGAGCCGTATGCAGCCGTTAGCCGATGCCATTCGCCCACAGACGCTGGACGAGGTGGCCGGGCAAAAGCATCTTTTGGGGCAGGGCGCCATGCTCCGCCGCATCATTGAGAGCGGCACCTCTGCAAATTTGATATTCTACGGTCCCTCCGGCACGGGGAAGACCACGGTGGCGGGCATCATCGCCAAGCAGACCAACAAGACCCTGTATCACCTTAACGCCACCACGGCGTCTTTGCAGGATGTGAAGGACATCATGGCGGACGTGGGCACCATGCTGGCGCCCAACGGGGCGCTGCTGTATCTGGACGAGATCCAGTACTTCAACAAAAAGCAGCAGCAGAGCCTGCTGGAATACATGGAAAACGGCAAGATTACGCTGGTGGCCTCCACCACGGAGAATCCGTATTTTTATGTATACAATGCCCTGCTCTCCCGCAGCACGGTGTTTGAGTTCAAGCCCCTGACGGCGGAGGAGACCGTGCCGGCGGTGGTGCGGGCGCTGGAGATCGTGCGGGGGCAGAGCGCGCTGCCGCTTTCCTGGGAGGATGATGTGCCTGCGGCTATTGCGGCCGGCTGCGGCGGCGATGTGCGCAAGGCAGTGAACGCCGTGGAGCTGCTGTATCAGGCGGCAAGGCCGGAAAACGGACAGCTGATGCTGACAAGGGAAGATGCTTTACAGCTTGCACAGCACAGCGCCATGCGCTATAATCGAGCGGGGGACGACCACTATGATCTGCTCTCGGCGCTGCAAAAGTCCATCCGCGGCTCCGATCCGGATGCGGCGGTGTACTATCTGGGACGGCTTTTGGTGGCAGGGGATTTGCTGTCGCCTTGCAGGCGGCTTTTGGTCATCGCTGCAGAGGACATCGGCCTCGCCTATCCACAGGCCATGGCCATCACAAAGGCTTGCGTGGATGCGGCGGTGCAGCTGGGATTGCCGGAGGCGAGGCTTCCGCTGGCTGAGGCGGCGGTGCTGCTGGCCACGGCGCCGAAGTCCAACTCCGCCCACAACGCCATCATTGCCGCCATGCAGGACATTGAGGCGGGGCAGATGGGGGATATTCCCAGGCACCTGAAAAACGTACACGCCGACAGCGCCGGCAGCGGGAAGCCGGAGTCATATAAGTATCCGCACCTATATCCCAAGCACTATGTAAAGCAAAGATACTTGCCGGAAATCATGGGCGACAAGATCTATTACGAATACGCCGACAACAAAACCGAGCAGGCCGCCAAGCACTACTGGGAGCTGATAAAGGGCGGAGGAGAGTGACATGGATCTGAAAGTGAACGACAGGGTGGAGCTGAAAAAGACCCATCCCTGCGGCAGCAAGGAATGGCTGGTGCTGCGCATCGGCATGGACATCAAGCTGCGGTGCATGGGATGCGGCCATGAGATCATGGCGCCCCGACGGAAGGTTGAAAAAAGCATCCGCAGGATCATAGAGGAGGAGAAATCATGAGACCGAAATGGACAAGATATGTGGCTATGGGCATTGCCCTGCTGCTGGCGGTGGTGATGCTGGTGGCGCTGGTGCTCCCGTATATCGGCTTGTAAATCCGGTTGCGGCGGCAACGAAATTGTGATATACTATATTTATAATGACCGAAAGGAGATTAATTTGCACATGAACGACACTGTGAAAGACATTCTCCGGCGGGTGGATCACACCCTTTTGAGCCAGGGCGCCACCTGGGAGGAGATCCGCGCCATCTGCGACGATGGCATGAAGTACGGCTGCGCCAGCGTGTGCATTCCGGCCAGCTATGTGAAACAGGCGGCGGAATATGTGGACGGTAAGATCGCCATTTGCACCGTTATCGGCTTCCCCAATGGGTACAGCACCACCGCTACCAAGTGCTTTGAGACGGAGGACGCGGTGAAAAACGGCGCCTCGGAAATTGACATGGTCATCAACATCGGCTGGGTGAAGGACAGGCTGTATGACAAGGTGCTGGAGGAGATCAAGGCCGTGAAGGCGGCCTGCGGCGGCAAGCTCCTGAAGGTCATCATCGAGACCTGCCTGCTCACGGACGAGGAGAAAAAGGAGATGTGCCGTGTGGTATCCGAGTCCGGCGCGGAGTATATCAAGACCTCCACCGGCTTCGGCGGAGGCGGCGCCACCCGCGAGGATGTGGCGCTGTTCAAGGCGAATGTGGCGCCCCATGTGAAGATCAAGGCCGCCGGCGGCATTGCCAACTTGCAGGACGCGGAGGACTTCGTGGCCCTGGGCGCTGACCGTCTGGGCACCAGCCGCATCGTGAAGGCCGTGAAGGCCATGGAAAAATAAGGAGGATTATAGATATGGCAACTCCCCACAACAATGCGAAAAAAGGCGATTTCGCAAAGACTGTTCTCATGCCCGGCGATCCCCTGCGGGCGAAGTTTATTGCCGAGAATTTTCTCACCGAGCCGAAGCTGGTGAACAACGTCCGAGGCGTGCAGGGCTATACCGGCACCTACAAGGGCGTGCCGGTGTCTGTGATGGCCAGCGGCATGGGTATGCCTTCCATCGGCATCTACTCTTATGAGCTTTATACTCAGTATGATGTGGAGAACATCATTCGGGTAGGCTCCGCCGGCGCCATGCGGGCGGATATGGAGCTGGGCAGCGTGATGGCCGGTCAGGGCGCCTGCACCAACTCCAACTTTGCCGACCAGTATGACCTGGGCGGCACCTACGCCCCCATCTGCGACTTTGAACTGCTGATGGCCGCCGTGGAGTCGGCCAAAGAGCTGGGCGTGAAGATGCCCGTGGGCAATCTCTACTCCTCCGACACCTTCTATGACGCGGCGCAGCGGAACATGCGCTTCGGCAAGATGGGCGTGATGGCCGTGGAGATGGAGGCCGCCGCGCTCTACTGCACCGCCGCCTACACCGGCAAGCGCGCACTGGCCATCTGCTCCATTTCCGACAATCTGGTCAACGGCACGGAGCTGTCCGCCGACGACCGCCAGACCACCTTCACCAACATGATGAAGATTGCGCTGGAAGTGGCCGTGAAAATGGCGAACAAGTAAACCGATAGGCTACAAAACGCAGCCCCTTGTGCACCTTGCACACATTAGGGGCTGCGTTTTTGCGGCCAAATTGTAAATTGGGACTTGCTTTTTCGGAGATAAACTGGTAGAATACCGATATGTATGGAAGGAAAGCCATACAAATAAGCCGTCCTTCGGGGCGGAAAAATGTAGAAAGGTAGATTAGACATGAAAAAGTTTCTTGCTCTGCTCCTGGCTCTTGTCATGGCGCTGTCCCTGTTCGCCTGCGGCAAGAAGGACGACAACAAGGATCCTGACGACAACAAGGTCGTTAAGGCCGACGACATCAAGGACGAAATGACCTCTGCTGACGGTAAGTATGAGATCGCTTTCGTCACCGACGTGGGCGCTCTGAAGGATAAGTCCTTCAACCAGGGCACTTACGACGGCGTGAAGCTGTATGCCAACGCCAACAACCTCAGCTACAAGTATTATCAGCCCGCCAACGGCGATCAGGCCACCGATGATGACCGCTTCGACGCTATGAAGGCTGCCTGCGAAAACGGTGCCAAGATCGTTATCTGCGCCGGCTTGATGCAGGAGAACGGCCTGCGCATGGCCGCTAAGGCTTATCCCAACGTGTCCTTCGTGTTTGTGGATGGTTATCCCGTCAGCGAAGAGGCCGTTGTGGAAGGCTCCCCCGCTCTGAAGAACGTTGCCGGTATCGCTTTCCAGGAGCAGCAGTGCGGCTATCTGGCCGGCTATGCTGCCGTTAAGGAAGGCTACACCAAGCTGGGCTTCACCGGCGGTGGCGGCGGCAACAACCCTGCCTGCTGCCGTTACGGCTACGGCTACGTGCAGGGCGCCAGCGCTGCTGCCAAGGAGCTGAACAAGACTGTCGAGATGAACTACTCCTGGCTGTACGGCGGTTCTTTCCAGGCTTCCCCCGAGCTGCAGACCATGGCCAACGGCTGGTATGAGAACGGCACTGAGGTCATCTTCTCCTGCGGTGGTTCTATGTTCGCTTCCGTCGCTGCTGCTGCCGGCGCCAATGACGGCAAGGTCATCGGCGTGGACGTGGACCAGAGCTTCGAGTCCGACACCGTTATCACCTCCGCTATGAAGGGTCTGGCTGACTCCGTGCAGTGGGCGCTGACCAAGTTCTATGCCAATGAGTTCGCTTCCATCGGCGGTACTGTTACCTCCCTGGGCGCCAAGGACAACGCTGTGGGTCTGCCCACCGATACCTGGTCCCTGAAGGGCTGGACTGTTGACGAGTACAAGGCCATGCTGAAGGATATGGCCGACGGCAAGCTGGTCGTGGACGACGACTACACCAAGCTGGCCAGCACCGACAATCTGACCCTGAACGAAGTGAAGTAATTTAGGGATTCATAGGATTACATAAAAAAGAAGGGCGAAAGCCCTTCTTTTTTTGCACAAATTGGAAAGATGCTTGCGGCATTTTTTTGTAAAAACACGACACAAGACTTGCAATCGGCCGCAGTGTACTGTATAATATCTATATTATTTCTGCGTTTTATACGGGGGAAGAGAAAACTAAGGAAAGTAGGTGGCGGCATGGACAATGCTCCCCAGTATGTGATCGAAATGCTTCACATCACCAAGGAGTTCCCAGGCATCAAGGCCAACGACGACATCACGCTGCAGCTCCGCAAGGGCGAGATCCACGCTCTGTTGGGCGAAAACGGCGCCGGCAAATCCACGCTGATGAGCGTGCTGTTCGGTTTGTATCAGCCCGAGGCGGGCGAAATTCGCAAAAACGGCGAAAAGGTCAATATCACCGACCCGAATGTGGCGACCGCCCTGGGAATCGGAATGGTACACCAGCATTTCCAGCTGGTGGAGGTATTCACGGTACTGGATAATATCATTTTGGGGGCGGAGACCACCAAGCTGGGCTTCGTGCAGAAAAAGGAAGCCCGCAAAAAGGTGGAGGAGCTGTCGGAGCGGTACGGACTGAAGGTGGACGTGGACGCGCTGGTGGAGAACATCACCGTGGGTATGCAGCAGCGCGTGGAGATCCTGAAGATGCTGTACCGCGACAACGAGATCCTCATTTTCGACGAGCCTACTGCGGTGCTGACGCCGCAGGAGATCGAGGAGCTTATGCAGATCATGAAGAATCTGGCGGCAGAGGGCAAATCCATTTTGTTCATTTCCCATAAGCTCAACGAGATCATGGAGGTGTCCGACCGAGTCACCGTGCTGCGCAAGGGGCGCTACATCGGCACCGTGAACACCGCCGACACCAACAAGCAGGAGCTGTCGAACATGATGGTGGGTCGTCCGGTGCAGCTGGAGGTGAAGAAAACGCCTGCCCAGCCCAAAGAGGAGATCCTGCGGGTGGAGGACATGTGCGTGGCCTCCCACACCCACAAGCGCAATGCCGTGAATCATGTGAATTTCAGCGTGCGTGCAGGCGAGATCGTGTGCATCGCCGGTATCGACGGCAACGGCCAGACGGAGCTGATCCACGGGCTGACGGGGCTTGACAAGTCTACGGGCAAGATCACCCTGTGCGGCCATGATATTTCCCATTGCTCCATTCACCAGCGGAGCACAAATATGAGCCACATTCCCGAAGACCGGCACAAGCACGGCCTGATCTTGGACTTCACGCTGGAGGACAATCTGGTGCTGCAGCGTTTCCGGGAGCCGCAGTTCCAGCACGCGGGGTTCATCAAGCGTGACGCCGTGCGGGCGTACGCCGAGAACCTTATCGAGCGGTTCGACGTGCGCAGCGGTCAGGGGCCTGTGACCATTGCCCGCAGCATGTCCGGCGGCAACCAGCAGAAGGCTATCATCGCCCGCGAGCTGGATCGGGAAAAGCCGCTGATCGTGGCGGTGCAGCCCACCCGCGGACTGGACGTGGGCGCCATTGAATACATCCACAGCCAGCTTGTGGCGCAGCGGGACGAAGGAAAGGCCGTGCTGCTGGTGTCGCTGGAGCTGGAAGAAGTTATGAGTCTGTCCGATCGGATCCTCGTGCTGTACGAGGGTGAGATCGTGGGCGAATTTGATCCGAAGGAGATCACCGTGCAGGAGCTGGGTCTTTACATGGCCGGCGCAAAGCGTATGGGGAAGGAAGGTGAGCAGGCATGAAGCTGAAATTGCAGACTCTGGGCCGCAGCGACGGCTTCAACAAGCTGCTGTCCTCGCTGATCTCCATTGTGGTCGGCCTGCTGGTGGGCGGCATTGTGGTGCTCATCGTGGGTCTGGTGGAGCCGAAGATCACCAGCGGCAGCGTTTGGGACGGCATTCGCCTCATCTTTGCCGGCATCCTCAGCACCGGCCGTGACGCAGCCGGTTCGCTGACCTGGGGCTTTAACGCGCAGAATATCGGCAACATGCTGTTCCGTGCCACCCCGCTTATCATGACCGGTCTTTCCGTGGCCGTGGCTTTCAAGACGGGTCTGTTCAACATCGGCGCACCGGGTCAGTACCTGATGGGTACGCTGGCCTCCCTGTGCATTGCACTCGGCATCCCGTCTTCCTCCGTTCCCGCAGGCGTCATCTGGGTGCTGGCGCTGCTGGGCGGTATGCTGGCGGGCGCACTGTGGGGCGCTATCCCCGGCATGCTGAAGGCGCTGCTGAACATCAACGAGGTGCTGGCGTGCATCATGACCAACTGGATCGCCGCCAACCTTGTGACGTGGATGTTTGACATCAGCAACTTTAAGAACATGGTGGAAAACACCAAGTCCGGCTATATTTACAAGACGACTTATAACGGCGTGGCTACCCCGAAGCTGGGGCTGGACAAGCTGTTCCCCGGCTCGCAGATCAACGCCGGCATTCTGCTGGCGATCCTGCTGGCGATCGTGGTGTATATCATCATGCAGAAGACCACCTTCGGCTACCAGCTCAAGGCCTGCGGCAGCAACCGCCACGCCGCCCGCTATGCCGGCATCCCCGACAAGCGGAACATCGTGCTGTCCATGGCCATTGCGGGCGCTCTGGCCGGAACCGGCGCAGCGCTGTACTGGCTCTCCGGCAACACGGAGTTCTACTGGACGACGTATCAGTCCCTGCCGGCGGTGGGCTTTAACGGCATCCCCGTGGCGCTGCTGGCCATCAACAACCCCATCGGCGTCATTTTCGCCGGTATCTTCATGGCTATGCTGGACATCGTGGGCATGCAGTTGACCAACCTCACGGCCTATAATGAGTATATCACCGACGTTATCATTGCCGTTATCGTGTATCTGTCCGCTTTCTCGCTGGTGATCCGGATGATGCTGGTGAACATCAGAAAGCGCAAGGAGCTGAAGAAGGCCGCCGTTACCACGGCGCCTGTCCCGCCGGAGGCCGCGGCGCAGCCGCTGGACGCGCCGGAGGAAACGCCGCCGGATGCGGCAGAGGAACCTTCGATGGGTGCAGATGGTGAGCAGGAGAAAGGAGGGGAGGATGCATGACATTTCTGATCCAACAGACATTGATTTTTGCGATCCCCCTGATGATCGTGGCGCTGGCGGGCGTGTTCGCCGAGCGAAGCGGTATCATCAACCTCGCTCTGGAAGGTATCATGATCTTCGGCGCATTTGTGGGTGTGCTGTTTGTGCGCATGATGCAGCAGGCGCAGGTGTTTGACGCCGCTAAAAAGTCGGGCGACTGGCTCGCCCTGCAGGGCTTCGAGCTGCTGGCTATGCTGGTGGCCGCCGTGATGGGCGCCATCTTCTCCCTGCTGCTGAGCTTTGCGTCCGTGAACCTGCGAGCCGACCAGACCATCGGCGGCACGGCGCTGAACCTGATGGCTCCGGCTCTGGTGCTGTTCCTCATCCGCATCATTGCCAACCAGAACGTTCTGCAGATGGCTACCGGTGACTCGGCCAGCTGGTTCATGATCAAGAAGACCACGCTGGGCTTCGACAAGGACGCGGATCTGGGCTTTTTGGGCAACACGTTCTTGAACAAGGTGTATCTGGCGACCTATATCTGCCTGATCATCTTTGTGGTGCTGTCCATCCTGCTGTATAAGACCAAGTTCGGTATGCGGCTGCGCTCCTGCGGCGAGAATCCCCAGGCAGCGGACTCGCTGGGCATCAACGTGTATAAGATGCGGTATGCAGGCACCACCATTTCCGGTGCGCTGGCCGGCATGGGCGGCTTCGTGTACGCGCTGACCACCGCCAACTGTAGCTCCAACGGCGACGTGGCCGGCTTCGGCTTCCTGGCGCTGGCGGTTATGATCTTCGGTAACTGGAAGCCGCTGAATATCGCCGGAGCATCGCTGCTGTTCGGCCTGTTCAAGTGCATTGCCGCGGCCTACTCCAGCCTGGACATCAACGGCGACGGCGTGTACTGGCTGGCGGAGATCGGCATCAGCTCCCATGTTTACCGGATGCTGCCGTATATCATCACGCTGGTGGTGCTGGCCTTCACCTCCAAGAAGTCCCGCGCCCCCAAGGCAGAGGGCATCCCCTACGACAAGGGAAAGAGATAAATATTTCAAATGTAAAATGGGCGCCGGCCATATGGCCGGCGCTCTGCTTATGTATGCACACCAAGATATTATTTGATCCATGCAGGGATGAAGACTGTATCAAAGATCTACGGAACAGATTGCAATACCATCCTGTGGACTGGCTGGAAATAAGTTTTTCGACAGACAAAAGGCTCTGCCGCAGCTGCGGTAGAGCCTTAAAAAGCAGGGAGAAATATCCGGTCAGAAGCGGAGGTCGTAGTAAATGATATTGCCGATGCTGTTGAGCTGATCGACGATCTGGGCACGGCTTCGGGCGCTGTCCCGCGCCAGATATTCCAGCTCGGACTGGTGGCGCTTTTGCGCCTCCAACTGCTGCATGCGGTCGGCGTGCTCCGAGGCAGTTCGCTGCAGCTCGGCCTGCAGCTTCTGCTTTTCGATCTCCAGCAGCTGGCGGTTGGCCATGAGCTTGTCGTACTCCTGCAGGGCTTCCTTGATAGAATCGGCGCGGCGGATGTTGATAAAGCGGATCAGCAGCTCCACGGTTTGGAGGTTTTTGTCCTCCTCGCACAGGCAGTCCATGGTGATACTTCCTTTCTCCCTCTTTTTTGCATGGATCAAATGTGCAAAATACACATTTTTTTATTATATTTATGATGAGAATGCAAGTGCTGCGTGGAATTTGCCCGAAAGAGCCCGAAAAAAGCAGAGCGAGCCATGGGAAGGCTAAGTGTCCTGACGGAGAGGTACAAGAAACAAAAAGGAAACGGCGATCTTCCGGTGAAAATCGTCGTTTCCTTTTTGGCGTCCCAGAAGGGATTCGAACCCCCGACCGTACGCTTAGGAGAGCCGCCCAGAACAGATTTCCGACCGCTATATGATGCTGAAAATTCCTTATAAATCAAGGGTTTTCAGCATTTTCGCTGTTCAATAAACACTAACGAAATCCAGCTAATTTCATTGGGATTCAGGTGGTCTGTTTGGCTCGCTTTTAGCAGAAGAAACCTAAAAACGGGTTGTGTTACTCGGTTTCAAATCTGCCTTTGGAACGCTTAAATAATACAGCTTTTTATATATTATAGCATCTATTTGTGAAATTTTCTACCCCTACATTAAAAAAAAGGCAACCCTTGCGGATTGCCTTTCGTTATAGTTTCGTTAGAGCTTGCTTGCGAGTGCTTTGAGCAACGCCGCCGTTTCAGGATTGCTCAACAGCTTAGTAATCAGTTCCGTATCTGCCTGCGTATCTGTTGCTGTTTCATCTTTTTTATCAGACTCTATTGGTACAGCTTCGGGCAATTCGGTTGATGACTCAAACTTTGGCATAGGTGGGATTGTATCAGCTTCAGGGGTATTGCCTTGATAAAATCTCTCCTCAAAGCGTTGCGCATTAAATCTTCTGTCCTCGTCGATAATATGCGAATACACGTTGGATACCATTTCGGCACGGGCGTGTCCTGAGTCTCCCTGAACAGATTTTACATCACCGCCGTTCCATTTCAGTTTATAGGTAATACTTGCGTGTCTGAAGCTGTGAAAGACTACATCAGGCAGATCGTTCTCACGGATGAGTTTCTTCAATGCGTGTGTTATTACCTGTCCCTCCATTGGTCTGCCCGATGAATTACAGAACACAAGATTATAGTCTGTGTACTCATCTCCAAAGAGTTCTTTGAGATCGTCAATCTGTTGTTTACGGGCTACCAACATTTGAGCAACTGTTGTAGGAAGAAATACCTTTCTGACACTCGTTTTTGTCTTTGGCGATTTGAGAACCAAGACGGTGTTACCCTTTTTAATTAAGTGATCCATTTCATCGAGCCATCGGTCGAAGCTCTTTTTTGAAATTCTGAACTGACCGCCGACTTTTACATAGTGGAAAGCTCCTGATTTCACAAGGTTATATGCCGTTGTCTTGCTGACACCTAAAATGTCCTGTATTTCATCAACGGTATAAACTCACTTCTCGTAAACGGGAGCCGATTGTGTGATTTCTGTTTCTGCGTTCATAGCAGCTATTCTGTCTTCAAACAATTTCAGCACCTCCGTCCTTAATGGCTCTGTCTTTTATCGACAACAAAGTAATCATAAGGATTTAGTGCGGCTCTGTTTCAGCCCGACCTTACCGTCGTTTCGCCGTATTCAGTTTTATGTTTCTTAAATTACGCTTTCCTGTCCCGGAGGAGCGAACATTTCAATCGTGTCGTGCCTTCTGCCTTTTCGCACCCGCACGAACTTGACCATACATCGGTCACATTCGTATTTAATCTTTTCATCAATGCCTTTATATCCGTAGTTCATCTTTCCGCAGTTGGGGCAGAACATCGGTATCGGCTTCCAAGTTTCTGTCATCAACGCTATCACCTCGTATAATTTTGTTGTTCTGTATATTCGCAAGTTTGCGAATATACAGAGTAAAAAAATCCCGCAGGATTTTAGATTAGGGCAAAGTCCTTCAAGCGGATTTCCATTGCCTGTTTTGACACTTCAAAGATTTCTGCCATTTTGCAGACATACTCGCTCTTTGTCTTGCACACGGGGCGGAGTGCGTAGAAACAGCGTTTGATCTGACCGTTTGGCATAAGAATAGCCTTTGCTAGATAATTTGCCTGCCATTCTGTTGCGTCCTCGTCGGTATCATTGTTATATAAAGCGGCGGCAACGCCTGTCCCGCTGAATATCTGCTTGTGTATAATGTAATGTGCCAGCTCGTGAGCCAAGGTGAACCGAAGTCTGCCGTATGATTTCTCATCCTCCAGCAAAGCCGCTTCAATAAGCATAGTACCACCTTCAACTCTCATCAGGGCATAGTCCATAATCTCCCGGTTGTAATAGGTTGTAATACCGCTATCGTAAATCATTCTGCCAAGCTCACGGGCATCATTGGTTAGATATTGGTATTCGATTCTTAAACCGAAAGTCTTTT
>OLSB01002719.1_pt1 | contig 14073 bp, 13 predicted proteins | sample 1672071 | NCBI WGS metagenome assembly OLSB01 (sample SAMEA3136642, study PRJEB25190) | human gut metagenome | biome: human gut; feature: human-associated habitat; material: faeces | place: Austria | collected 2013 | reverse complement strand
CCGCCGTTCCGATTTTGTGCCGTACCATGGTTTTTTCTCGGGAAAGCATTTTATCCGGCCGCGCCCGGAACAGGCACGGCCGGATAAATCAGCAGGATTTTTGCGGTTGAGTCCGCTCAATCATTGGTCGAGTCAGTATTTTGCGGTTTTCCACCGTACAAAAATCAGTCGGTTCCCGGCAAATCGCCGCCGGTGCGCTCGCAAAAGACGGTAACGCGCTCTGTCGTGTCCCAGTTGCAGGTGTACATCGTGAGCGCATAGCCGCTGTTCATTACCGTGTCGGAATCGTCCGGCGTGACGGACACAAACTCGCGCACCGTATAGGTAAACACATTTCCGTCCACGTCCGTGAACGTGATCGTATCGCCCGCCTTGAGACGGAACAGCACATCGAACTCCGTTTTGTAGTTGTGGCCCGCTACGACGAGATTATCGTTGTACACACTGCCGGTGTGGCGGCAGGGGGAAATCTTCATCGCGGGAAAGCTGAACTCGGCGGCGACGGGCATGGTGAGACCGTAGCCCGGAAAATCGAGATAGCCGATGTAGTCGTAAGAGCCGGTGCGCACCGTCGGCATATCGAGCGCCGGCGGCGCGGGGACCGCGTCCCGGCTTTCCGGCTGCGTGCCGGGCGTATTGCCGGGCTGCGCGCCGGGCGATGCCGAAGCACCGAGCGCATTTGTCGCCGTCGCCGCGGCGTCGGGTGCGGCAGCGTCGGGTGCGGCGGTCGCTTCTGTTTCGCCGGTTCCCCCGCGCGCATCCATGGCGGACTCCACGGCGCGGAGCGTTTCCTCCGCCTGTTTCCCGGCACGGTAATCCTCCATGCGGTTATAGGAAAACAGGAGCAGTGCGGCGATCACCAGCACTGCTCCCGCTGTCAATAATACGATTCCTGTTTTATTACGCTTTCTCATTCTTCTTTTTCTTCGTGAGGACGATAATACCGCCGGCGATCAGCAGGACGCCGAGCGCGCCGAACACGGCGACGGGCCAGTTGAGCTGTCCGGTGGGGATCAGGGGCTTTTCGTTGTTGAAGCCCTCAACCGTGAACAGCCAATCCACCTCGCCGACGCGGTTGGCATACTCGCTGCCAAGCTCTGCGGGAACATGGAGCACGGCCTGAAGCTTTGCGGTCTCGCCCTTGGCGAATGTGCCGAGAAGGACGCTGTCCGTGAGCTGAGCGCTCTGATCGGGGGAGGCGGAGAATATGGTCTCCTTCGTATCGTCCGCGTTCACGAGATAGACATCCATCGAAAGCTGCGCGAGAAAGTCCGCCATGGTGGCAACGGTCTCGTCGCGCATTCCCTCGATGTTCTGCTTATCCTTGCCGTCTGTGTTCTCAAACGCCTCGTCATAAATGAGCGGATTGCCCTGCTCATCGTGCGGCACGGCGCGGATGTAGAGCTTGACATAGTCAAAGCCGTTTACGCTGTTTTTCACCGTGATGTCCTCGGTCAGCTCGTCGCCGGGCATGACGTTTTTGAAGCTGCCGAAAAGATCGGTGTCCGTGTAGCCGCTGCCGACGGTCTCGATCACAAGACCGCTCGTACCCTCGCGGCGGACGACCGCGTCCGCCGCAAGGGCGGGAACTGTCAGCGCCGCAAGCGCGGCGATGACCATCACGAGGGAGAGGAGCTTCTTCATACCGTTTTTCATATCGTTCTCCCCTCCTTAGCTCCAGCTGGACGGCGTTACGCCCCACGCTTCCGTGACGGCGTTCTCCGGGGTGCTCTGAATCGCGCTCGCCAGAATTTCAACGTGGAGCTGGTATTCATGCTCCACCGGGTACGTCACTTCGCAGTTGAGAAGGCTCCCGAGCGTGGAGCTTTTCTGCTCAACGGGCGTCGGGTAATAGAAATAATCGCCGATCTTCTTCCATGTGCCGTCCGGGTTCTCCGTCAGTGAGTAGGAGTAGCCTTCGGGGACAGAGGGAACGACGTTTCCGCTCATATCGCGCCACGTTACAACGTAGGTGGCGCGGATATAGGCGGCGGTGTCGCCGGTGTTTGTGACCTGCACGTTGCTCTTCGTTGTGCCGTCAAACGTTTCTTCGATACCCGTGGAGATGCTGGCATAGGTAAACTTGTTTTCTACCGGAGCGGTTTCCGTCACCAGAAAGGCGACGGTAGAGCCGACCACCGCGCCGATCAGCATGACGACCGCGATGAACAGGATGGCCAGCTTGTTCATGCGGATTCTGGAATGCTTTTTCCTTCTCGAATGAGATCCCTGATACATGAGTGCCGCCTCCTTTCTCAGTTCCCGGAAACCGTATCAAGCGTTCCGAATATGTTCTTGCTATAAGCGTCTCCGCCGAGCCACTTGGGATTGTCGCGCTGGTTGGTGTATGCGACGTTGTTCACCATGCCGGGCTTCAGAGTGACCGTCTGCGCTCCGCTGGCGTCTTTATACCGCCAGCTCCACCCGGAGTCTTCGGTAACGGTATACGTAGTGCCGGCTTTCAGCCCCTGGATCGTGACGGAGCCGTTGCCATTAATCACAACACGCTGGCTGTACCCGTTCGGGCCGGTGATGGTAAAGATGAAGCACTGGTTCTCATCGGCGGCGTTACAGCCGGACTTGGTGATGGTCAGATCGGCCACGTCGTATTCAAACTTGGCGTAGTAGGTCGCCGCGGTGTTATTGCCGTTTGCGTCCTTCTGCGGCTTAATGGTCGTTCCCACCAGCCATCCTTCGCCCTCGACGGGAAGCGTGCATGCGCTGTCCTTGTACCAGCCGATGAACTTGAAGCCGGTCCCGGGCGTCGGCTCAGAGCCGGCCGCCGTGCCGCTCTTGATCTTCACCGTCTCGCTTGTCTGATTCACGGTGCCGAAATTTGCGGCTCCGACGGGGCCGACCGGAACATAATTGATGCTCACCGTTTTCTCGGTATAGTAGAAAGTGATGATGTTCAGCTTGGCCGTGCTGTCCGTTTCAATGCGGATATTGATGGATTTGGTGGTCGGATCGACCTTGTCGTAGCTGTCGATGTCGATGGCGGACTCGGAGATGACCTGACCGTACTTACCGGCGCCGTCCTTAGGGTCTGCCAACTGCTTGCCGCTGCCCTGCTCCAGATAGCGCACCTGATAGGGGTAGGAATTGCGGGTGTAGTAGAGCTTCAGCTCCAGACCGTTTGCGGTCAGCTCGCCGCTTTGCACCGTACCCGGGATTTCGGAGTCAAAGGTGAAGCCCGAAATGGTCATCGGCTCCGCGTCGTATGTTGTGCCGATATCGCCCACGGCCTGAGAGGAGGCGTATTCCGTCCAAGTGGGATTGCCATCGGCGTCCTTGGCCAGATTCTCGGTGTAATGGGTGATCTTGTAGTAGGCGTGGGCGGTGTCCTCCGTGTAGTAGAAGATGATCTCGTTCACCGCGTCATTCTCGGCGGAGACCACCAGACGCTTCTGGTAGGCATCGGGCAGCATGCCGCTGATGGGGACGAAGGTTTCGGTGACCACGGCCTTGCGGTTGTCGGAAACGGTCTTTTCCGTGGCTACGGGCTCGCCGGTCTCCTTGTTCAGATACTTGACGGTGTAGGGCACGGCATCCTTCTGAACATACTCAAAGGTGACGATCAGCGTTTGCGCCTCGATATCCAGCAGCAGGGACTGCGACTGGACGAGAGGGAAATATCCCTCCTGATATTCGGCGTAAAGCTCCGTGCCGCCCTTGGCGTCGAACGTTTTGGTCGTGCCCGCCAGACCGGAGCCGGTGAGATCATCGGCTACCTTCGTATCCGTGCCCTGCAGGACGTAGCGAACCGTATACTGCTTGAGCGTATCTTTGTTCCACTCCGCATAAAGGGTCAGGTCGGTGCGGATCTGCATGGTCGGGTCAAAATACTTCTTGATGCCGTTTTCGTAGTAATACCAGACAACGAAGTTGTAGTCGCCGTTGGGCTTGGCACGGTTCATGGCTTCCTTGGTCAGGTTGGCATTAACATAATCTTGGATAATGTAATCGCCATGCTTGATATCATTCCACATGGCCGGTCCATAGCCTTCAGGCTCATACACGCCGGAGTTCTCTGTCAGATGGAACTCCACCGTATGGGTCACGAGAACCCACTTGGCGTAAAGCAGGACGTTGTCCGCGGGCATAGTGTGCTCGTTCAGCTTGTATTCCGCGCCGGTGCACTCGGGATTCAGGTACCAGTCGCCGAAGGTGACGGAGCCGGCCTCATAGGCGCTGGGAACATCGGGAACATAGCTGCTGTAGGTGCTCAAGGGCGCCTCATACAGAACGCTTTCGGTCTTGACATCGTTATAGCCGTCATTGAACGTCAGGTTGTAGCTGTTGCGGGTGTAGTAAAATGCCGCTCCTTCGCAGGACTCGCCATTTTCGGTACCGTGGTGATAAGTGAAGCCCTCAAACGCATACCGGTCTTCGTCGGTGACGGAGTATCCGCCGACGCCGGGGACTTCAAACAGCTTAACGTTATAATTGCCGTTCAAGTCCTGTCCCCAGTAGGTCATGGTACCGGTATCGCCGGAAGCGCCGCGGTTATAATAGGTGGCGCTGGTCTGGGGCATGACGCCGAAATAGTTGGTATAGGGGCCTTCACCGCTGGTCTGCGCCGACCAGAAGGTGCTGCCGGCATTGGCGGCGATGGCCTTATACTGTGCCGAAATGTCGGCGCCCCACTTGGCGGTGATGGTTTCGGTGGTTTGATAATTTCTGTCGCTGTAATTATATTTATAAGTCAGCGTTTTCTCCGTGCGGTCATAATACACATTGACTACGCTGGAGCCGTCGGCGTCCACGGGGACGGTATCTGAACGGACAAATTTCCACAGGTTGGAATCCAGCCCGGCGCCGCCCATGTAGCAGTCGGAATTGTGGGTGTGGGCCGTTTTGCCGCAGGTCAGAGTATAGCAGTTTTCCAAGGAGTGGGTATGCTCGGTTTTGCCGCAGCCAATGCAGGCATCGGAATGCTTATGGCAGGTCGTAGGTGCAATGCTGCCAGCTGCTGTTGCCCCAGAATACCTATACCAGCTGCCATTAATATAAATCAGATTTCCATAATACCAGTGATGTACCACCTTTCCATTCTCAGGGTTATTGGGGACATCAGTATAAACGTTTTGTTTATTGCCAACGCCGTCATAGCAAGCTGTCGTATGTGTTGTGTGCTCTGTTTCCCCGCACGTGTTGCAGCTTTCCGAATGCGTATGCACCTCCTGCGTGCAGGTCAGCGTATAGCAGTTTTTGTCAAGGCTATGCGTATGCTCTTCCAGCGCGCAGATCAAGGAGCCATCCTCACTGTAGGTAAACTCGGTACCGGGCTTCACATCGACTTGCGCGGACTTGATGTAGGAATATTCCTCATCATCCGCATTCTCGCCCCAGAAGACAACCGTCACCTTGGCGGTGGCTTCGGGCGTCCAGAGGGCGTAATAGGTGCTGTTTGCGGCAGGCATGAGGGTGGGAAGCTCAACTTTATTTGTGCCGTCCAGCGACCAGCCGCCGAAGGTGTAGCCGGCTCTGATAGGATCGTTGACCGTGCCGAGCGGCGCGCCGTAGCGGACGTAAATCGGGTCGGTGCCGTAGCCGCCGCCCATGTCAAAGAGCATCAGAAAGTAATAACGGTCGTAGTAGATTTCGATGACCGTGGAGCCGTCCGCCGCGATGGCCGGGCGTTCATATTTCAGAGAGTAGAAACCCTCATACTTTTTCGCAACTTCGGGAACCTGCGAACCGGTAAGTCCCTGCTGCGTCGTATCGCGCTCCACCTCCGTATAATTGTCGTTGTCCACATTCTGCTGGTAGTGGATAACGGTGTAGCTTACGTTCGTGGGCTTGTATTTCACGGTGATGGTCACATCTTCGCTGATGCTGGGGTAATTCAGCTCGATGGAGGACTGCGTTTCGTTGCTCTCGCCAACATAGGGCAGATAGCCCTGCACGGTCGGGAACGTGACCGTAGCGGAGAAGGACTCTCCCTCCGCCAGCGTGGCGGTATAGGAATCCGAAGCCACCGTACCATTCTCAAACCGGTAGTTGATGACGATGTTGTATGTCTGCTTTATGTCGGGTGTGTCGTTGGCGGGGGCGAGATCGTCGGAGGGAACATCCGCATCCCCGGCGGGGACGGATTCCTCGGGGGGAACGAGCGCGTACCCAGTGGCGGCGCCGTTGGGGGCAATGGCCGCGTACCCGGCAGGGGCGGTATTCTCCGTCGGCGCAGCGGGCGTTTCGTTGGCAGGGGCGGTATTCTCCGTCGGCGCAGCGGGCGTTTCGTCGGCAGGGGCGGCGGTCTCGTGCTCTACCACGCTGCCGGGGTCGAGCACGGTGAAGTCAAAGCCGGCATCATCCTCGGGGACGGACGCGGCAGGATTGCCGGCGATCATCTGCACCGTAACGATGTTGGAATACATTGCTTCCGCGCCGAGAGGAGTGAAGCGGCAGCGGACGGAGGCCTGACCATCGCCGTTGAGGACGTTGGCGAGCATGGCGTAGCGCAGCGTGAGGCTGCTGCCGGTCGCGCCGATAACGTTCGCCCATACGCCGCGGGCCATGATCTGCCACTGGAAGCTGCCGCTCGCGCTTGCGTTGAGCAGGGCTTCCACGGCGACGGAGCCGTTCTCCGGCAGCTCGACCGCGGTGACGGGAGTGCCTTTCTGATAGATCATAAAGTCCGTATCGGCGGAGGCGGGAGTGATGAGGGCCGCGGTTACGAGGCCGAAGGAAAGAGCGCAGCAGAGAAACAGCGCTAACAGCTTCTTTTTCATTTCACGACCTCCTTAGGGATTTGTCGGGGGGGTAAAAGACGGCCAGCCCGCCGCGTCGAGCGCGCCGGTGCCGTTGTTGGCGGACTGCACGGCGAATGCGTTCACATTCAGAAACAAGTCGGAGTTCTGATACCGGTTGTCCATCGCCGCGTTAAACGATACGGTGGTAAAGAGAGGCTCCGTCGTCTCGCCGGGAGCGAGCGCGCGGTTGTAGTAATAGAAGTCTCCCTGTTTCGTCCAGTCCGCCGTGTTGATATCCAGCGTATAGACCCCGGGATCAAGCGGCGTTCCGTCCTTGGAGAAGAAAACCCCGTTCGTCCAAATGCGCACCCACACGGAGCCGGCGCCGATGTTTTCCACCTCGACGATCTTCGTGACCTCCGTGCCGGGCATAACGTTGATCTGCTTTTCAAATCTCTCGGTACGTTCCTCGTTCGCCCATTCGTTGAGCGCGATATCCACATTGCCGGTGGTAATCACGTTGTGCGCCACGGTGTCCGCGGTGAAGTAAGCCAGCGTGTTCGCCGCGAGGATGGCGAGCAGGATGGCCAGCACCGACAGAATCAAAATTTTACGCTTCATCGCTTTTTCCCCCTCAGGATATATTTGAAATAATTATACACAATGATTCATATGGCGTTTCAGACCATAGGAGAACATCTCTGCCCATGATGCTCTCCTATGGTCTGCACCCACAGGGGTGCAGACCATAGAACCATAGAAGGGATGGAATAATTACTGCCAGTTGGTGGCGGGAGTGCCCCAGGGGTTGTAGTTGGTGCCGAAGGCAGCGGTGATAGCGTCGGCAGCGTTGTCAAAGCCCTCAGCCTGAACGGCGACCGCGAACACGGGATAATGCACCGTGCCTTCCAGAATGGAGAGGTCAGCATTGGGGTGGCGAGGATCGATGTACTTGCCGTCCTTCATATCCACGTTCTTGTCCAGATACACGCCGCTGATAAACTGCACGGTGGTCTCACCGGCCGCGAGGGGCTGGTAGTAGTCCGCGAAATAGACGTTGTAGCTGACGCCGTCGTTCATGACAGTCTCAAAGTACTGCCACTTGCCGTTGTTCAGCCACTTCCACTCATGTTCGTAGGTGGTTCTGTCGCCGACATTGCCGAAGTTGCCGTGCAGGATGTTCGCGCCGGCATTGAAGGTCTCATAGCCGTCGTCCAGAGCGGAGGGAACGGCATAGTAGGCGCGGATCCACGCGGCGGAATTGCCGGTGTTCTTAATGGTGACGACTTTGTCAATGTAGTTCTTCGCCACGGGCTGGCCGTTGGGGTACTTTTCGCCCTGCGCGGAGCCGACGATCGGCATCAGGACCTTCTCGCCATCGTAGGGAACGAAGCCGGTGTGGTCCGCGTTGCTCTGCTGTTCGATGAGCTGGATCTTCACGCTGCCGGCGGTGAAGGTGTTGTCGGCCTGATCGTTATCGGTGAAGTAAGCGAGGGAGGCGCCCACAACGGCGACCGCGAGAAGGGCGACGCAGAGGCACAGCGCGGTAATCTTCTTTTTCATTCTTCCTTGACTCCTTATTATGTATTAAGGGTTACGGGTTTGGGGTTATGCGGTGGGGTTGGCCTTTGCCCATGCGGCTGCCGCATCGGCACTGCCTTCCTTCTGCACGGCATACGCCGTGAAGGTCAGGGTAGGCTTGCTGGTGATGTTCTTGATCTCGTCTTTCGTCAGGTTTTCGCTGACGGTGACAACGCCGTTGGGGTACTCCGTGCTTCCTTTCAGCACATAATAGCTGGTGTCAGCCGTTACGGCTCCGACTTCGCGATAGTAGACATTATCAACGCTGTCCACGCCGGTGAGCTTCGTCCAGTCGTCGGCAATCGCGTAGGTCACCTTGCCGTCGACAAATGTGCCGGTCTTCTCGACCTTAACGAACAGCCAGCAGGCTTCGGAGCCGCCCTTTACGGTCACCTTCGGGTCCTTCGAGATGTCCTTACCGGGGATGATCTTATAATCCGGACCGGTAGTCTCGGCCAGGCCGATATTGATATCGCCGTAAGTGAAGGTGTTGACAACAGGATCCGTCTTGGCGACAAGCCAGGCGACGGTACCTCCTGCCACACAGCCGATCACAAGAACAAGCGCCAGCAGCGCGACGAACGCGCGGGTGCTCACTCCGCGGCGGCGGTTTGCAGCATGCTTCATTTATTCTTCCTCCTTTCTTCTGTTATTGACAGGGAAATCTGTTATTTCCATGGATAACGAGTATCCTTTTCCCTTTTGGTTTATGCGCGGGGCAGTGCGGGGTTCAGAAGTGCCTCCAGGCATCGGCGGCGTCGGTAAAGCCGTCCGCCTGAATGGCGTAGGCGTTGACGGTGATGGTCATGCCCTCGATGGTCGCAAGCTGATCCTTGGTGATCGTTCCGGGGACAGTGATAGAATCAAACAGAGCGTCCAGAACGACGTCAGCCGTGGGAGCCGCAACGGCCTCCTTGTACCAGAATTCGTAAGTACGGGTATTGGCGGCCGCATCCTCCGTGTTGCCCTTGTAGATCCAGTTGGCGGAATTATAGCCGTTGAAGATGCTGGTCAGATTCGCGCCGTTGGGTTTAAAGATGGCGTCCAGCGCCGCGGCCTTAGAGAAGGTGACGGTCATCTTGACATAGCTGGATTCGCTGCCTTTCAGCACAGTGACCATGGGGTCCTTGTTGTAGGTGTGACCGGGCAGCAGCTTATAGCTGTTAGCCTTGACGCGGTCAGCGCCTTCAACCAGCGTGCCGTCCGGATTCGCCTTGGCTTCGTCGAGCTTGATGTTGACGCTGCCGACGGTGAAGGTGTTGGTCACCGTGTCGGAAGAGGTCAGATACGCCATTGTGCCCATGACGGACGCCACAACAAGCAGCACCGCGCACAGGCTGAGGAGCAGGGCTTTGCGTTTTGCTTTCATTTTACGGAAACCTCCTAAAAAAAATTCTTACCTTTATTAATATACAGGGGCCTTTCGGCGTTTCCCACATCATTTGCGGACGTGCCGGCCCTCGGCGGGGCGGGCGCGTCTTTTCGCTTTTTTCGCGGTATCCTCCGCGGCGAAGCTGCGGCGGCTTTCGATTTCCGGCGCTTCCTCCGCCGGAGTTTCCGCGGCGGGGACGCGGCGTTTCTTTTTCTCTTCCGCGGCGGGCCTGCCTGCACCCGTTTCGTCCGGGGCGAAAACGTCCGGGAGGAATGTGAGCATCAGCAGAACCGCTCCGGCGGCGATGGCCACGTACATGCCGGGGGGATGCTGGATGTAGTTTGCGACATAGCCGAGATACGGGATCGTGAACACCGGGGTGCCGATGACGTTTTTATAGTGGACAAGGCCGCCGTCCTCGGTCTCGTTCGCATCGCCCTTCGTGCGGAAGCGGATGACGGAGGCGTCCTCCTCGTCCGGCACGATGCCGACGACGCGGTGCGTGGCGATGGTGTCCTCGTCGAGCATGAACGTGATGACCTGTCCCGGCTCAATGGCGTACGGATCCACTTTTTTCACATAGATCAGCGAGCCGGTGTGATATGTAGGCTCCATGGAGCCGGAGAGGACGGTGAACACCTGCAGGCCAAAGATGCGCGCTCCCACAAGCAGCAGCGCCAGCAGCACAACGAGCGCGACCAGAACGGTGCTGATGATGTTCCACGTTTTTTTGACCGAGCGTTTCTTCATAATACCGCTGTTTCCTTTCCCGCTCCCTCTGTCAGCTCGGCACGGAAGTGGGGCGCGACAAAGCTGTAGATCTGCTCGAAGGTCCGTTCCGTTGTGGTGTCGTTATTTTCCATCTCCCCCGCCATAACGTGCGCGGCAAAGGCGAGCATGGTTTCAAATATCTGATGCATGAGCATATCCAGATCCGTCTCAGGGCGGAAAAGGTATGCGATGCGGTGGGTCAGCGCGTGGTAGTATTGCTGCTGCCGGTCGCGCTCGTAAGCGTAGAAGTCGGGGGAGCTGTAATACCGGAGATAGAAGATGCAGTTGTCCCGCTCGTCCAGAATGAATTTCCACGTCTTTTCCCAGAGATGGAAGCAGCGATCCCGCCACGGGGAAGTTTCGGCGAGCACGTTCGGAAACTCCCGGCGCAAAAGCACGGCGAGTCTCTCGTCCTCATAATGCAGCGCTTCGGCAAGAAGCTCGTCCTTCCCCTTGAAGCATTTATAGATATATGCTTCGTTGAGGCCGGCATCGGCGGCAATGGCCTTGGTCGTTGCCTTTACAAGGCCCTTTTGGGCAATGACACGGATGGCGCTTCGGATGAATGTCTGTTGAATTTCTCTCTGTTCCAAAATGGGTAACTCCTACGCAGGTTCTGCGATCGCAAAAATAAGTGGTTACTTACGGCGAGGGGGAAAAACAGCAAATCTGCCCCCGTTTCGCCAAAGAACGGGACGATTTGCTAACAAAACAACGAATTCTTATCGTGGAGTTCGTCCGCCTATGATATGGGCAGTTTTTCACTATGCAGGTTCACTATAGCATAGGGAAAGTGAAAAAAAAAGGCTTTCACCCGGTTTTTTAATCATTATTTCAGCTAAATTTTTTGTTACTTCTTAACAGCTGTAAGTTTCTTTACACGTGTATATATTACTGGCATGTATTCCAGTATTTCCGGGCAGTCAAACTGGCAGTCAGGCCATTCCGGTATTCTTTGCCGCAGTCAATTTACTATATTATAAATAAGAAGGAGGCATGAAATGTGTCGAAGGGTGAAAATATTTCCCAGCGGAAGGACGGGCGCCGGAAAACCGCAAATCGGCGCGCCGGCGCGTTCATATCGCACGCTCACCTTTCGATAATCCCGGCAATTATCCAGAATGCAGTGCCAGTATAGCACCCGTGCCAAAGAAAATCAACCCCTTCCCATTAAATTACAGGCTGATTTCCGTGACTTTTTTATGTTGGATATCTATCACGTGTAAGTTATTTACATATGTGTATAAATAACCCCGGCGGACTGGCCATCAAAAACCTGCATATTGCAAAGATAAGCATGAGTATACCATCATTATGAGGAAAAAAACGTCGGATAACGGAGGGCGCTTCCCCCGTCAGCTTTGCGGGCCGTTTTCCTTGCCCGGGAGGGTCTTATCCGGAAAGAGCCGCTTGCCGTCCAGCTCGGCGGCGGCGAGCTCTTCGCCGCGGTAGACGAGCTTGAGGGAGAAAAACGGCGCGTCCTCCGCGAGCAGACGGAGAAATATTTTGTCGCCCTCCCATAGCTTTTTTGTGAGCAGCTCGTCCTTGCCGATCCACGCAAGCTCGCCCTCGTCGCAGGGCTTTTGCTCGCCCGTCCACGCGTCCGCGGTGAACAGGTGCATATATTCGCACGGCCACACGTCGGATACGAACGTTACAAGGCCGCGGTACCGCCAGCGCGTGAGCGTGAGTCCCGTTTCCTCGCGCACCTCGCGGCGGAGACAGTCCTCCGGGCTCTCCCCCGGCTCGAACTTGCCGCCCACGCCGATCCATTTGTCATGGTTCCCGTCGTTTTCCTTTTTCGTGCGGTGGAGCATCAAATACTCGCCGCCGCGTTCCAGATAGCAGAGCGTTGTGAGTTTCGTTTCCATTTATTCTTCTCCGGAAAACTCCGTCCACGGGTACGCCGCGGGCGGCTTCTTTTCAAACGTCATGGCGTCGCCGGTGAGCGGGTGCGGGAAAGCGAGAGCGCAGGAAAAGAGCGCGATATCCCCTTCCCCGCCGCCGCCGTATTTCGCGTCGCCCCAAAGCGGCGCGCCATGCGCGGCGAACTGGGCGCGGATCTGGTGCGCGCGGCCTGTGTACAGCCGTACGCGGCAGAGCGAGAGCCCGGCGCGCTCTGCGCACACCTCGTAGGCAAGACGCGCTTCGCGGACGTCCTTCCCCGGCGCTTCGGCAACGAACGTCTTTCGGAGCCTCCGGTCGCGCCGCAATAAATCGCGCAGCTCGCCGCGTTTCTCCGGCAGCCCGCCGCAGGCGACGGCGAGATATTCCTTGCGCACGTCGCCGCGCTCGATCGCGCGGCCAAGGTCGGCGGCGGCATGGCGCGTGCGGGCATAGACCATGACGCCGGAAACGGCGGCGTCGAGCCGGTGCACGGTGTAGACAGGGGCGGTTTCGTCTCCGAGCGCGGCGCGCAGAAGCGACGGCATGCCGCCCGGCTCGTCCGTGGAGAGGACGCCCGCGGGCTTCACGCACACGATGATTTTGTTGTCCAGATACAATATTTCCACAGCCTTGCTCCTTTTGACCACTATATATAGTATCACATATGGGGTAGCAGGGCAAGGTGTTTTGTGATATACTTTTCCGGAAAAGGGAGGGGATCGGCTTGACGGAGATGTATCCCGCGTATTACGGAGCGTTTCACTGCACGGCAGGCGCATGCCGCCACAACTGCTGCATCGGCTGGGAGATCGATATTGACGATAAGAGCGCGGCGCGGTACGCCGCGCTGCCCGGGGCGTTCGGCGAACGCGTGCGTGCCGCCATCGAGCCGGGCGAGCCGCCGCACTTCCGGCTGGACGGCGCTGAGCGGTGCGCCATGCTCCGGGAGGATAATCTTTGCGAAATACAGCGCACGCTCGGCGAGAGCGCGCTGTGCGATATCTGCCGCGATCATCCGCGCTACCGCGTGTTTCTGCCCGGGCGGACGGAGACCGGACTGGGGCTTTGCTGTGAGGAGGCGGCGCGGCTGCTTCTCGCGCAGACGGAAAAGGCGACGCTCTGCGGCACGGTATCCAAAGCGCCGCCGCGCGAGACCGTGGAGCTGCTGCTCTTCCGGCAGAGGCTGCTGGACGCCGCGCAGAACCGGCGGCTGTCTCCCGGCGGGCGGATGCAGAAAATCCTGACGCTCTCCGGCGCTTCCCTGCCCCGGCGGACGGCGCGCGCATGGGCGGCGTTTTTCGCCTCTCTTGAAGCGCTGGAGTCGGGATGGACGGAGGCGCTCTCGAAGCTGGACAAACCGGTGGATTACGCCGGGTTCCGCGCCGTTTCCGCCGCGTGGGAAACGGAGTATGAGCAGCTGCTCGTCTATTTTCTGCTGCGGCATCTGCTCGCGGACAGGGGACACGGCACGGCGCAGCGCGCGGCGTTTGCCGTTTTGAGTACGGCCATGATCTACGCTCTCGGCGCGGCGGCGCGGACAGAGAACGGCGCGCTCACCTTCGGCGAGCGCGTGGAGCTTGCGCGGCTCTGGTCGGCGAACGTGGAGTATTCCGAAGAAAATATGCGCGCGGTTCTCGGTGAGTTAACGTAATTTTATTTACATAAAGTAGTTTCCATAATATTAAACCGGCTGTTTTCCCCGGATATCCGGGAAATCATCACAAGGCGGCGAAGGAGCATCCTCCGGAGGCTGTCCGCGCATGAAGA
>OLSB01002714.1_pt1 | contig 14101 bp, 8 predicted proteins | sample 1672071 | NCBI WGS metagenome assembly OLSB01 (sample SAMEA3136642, study PRJEB25190) | human gut metagenome | biome: human gut; feature: human-associated habitat; material: faeces | place: Austria | collected 2013 | reverse complement strand
TGCTGCCCTTGAGGTGGAACCAAACGATATTATGGATTTTGTACCCGATAAGAAGAATTAAGGAAGGCGGTTTATTATGGCTGACATTAAATTATTCAACATAAAAGGAACTGTTAAAGAATATCAGAGCGGTACGGTAACTCTTGAAAAAGAACTGCAAACTGTCATTGAAAATAACATGACCACTTTCTTTGGCGTAACATTTCTTGCCTCAGAGTTCCGCACAACGGATGGCGGGCGTATGGATAGTATAGGTATTGATGAAAACCATTGCCCTGTCATTTTTGAGTACAAACGCTCTATGAAAGAGAATGTTATCAACCAGGGCCTCTTTTATCTCAACTGGTTGTTAGATCACAAAGATAGCTTCAAGGTGCTTGTGATTGAAAAGCTTGGTCTGAAAGAGGCAGACAATATTGACTGGACAATGCCACGCGTAATATGTGTCGCTGGTGACTTTACTAAGTATGACGAATCTGCTATCAAACAGATGAACCGTAATATTAGCCTCATTCGCTATAAGAAGTTCGGCGACGATTTGTTGATGTTCGAACAAGTCAATGAAAATATCGCAGATGCGATTCCAGAAGTAGAATCCCCTATAACAAAAGCGAAGGTAGTATATAAGACTTTTGATGAACAGTTAGCTTCAGCAGACAAGGCTGTCAAGGTACTTTATCAAGATCTTGCAAACTACGTCCTCAGTTTAGGCGATGATATTAGTGAGAATCACCTGAAGCTATATGCGGCTTTCAAGAAAATTAAAAATGTGATTACTGTGGTTGCGCAGAAGAAAAAGCTCGTTATCAACTTGCCTTTGGATACTGCAACAGTAACATTTGAAGAAGGTTTTTCCCGCGATGTGTCCGGATTAGGTCATTGGGGCTGCGGCGCAGTGGAACTTCATCTCCAAAATAGTGCTGATCTGGAAAAGGCAAAGACCTTAATAGATCGTGCATATAACGAGAACTAACATAAACAAGAATAGAGGTATTTGCTATGCAATTTTGTATTCAAGACCCTTCATACGATAATTCCATGTATTTACACGAAACCCTCCTCTCAATATGCAAACACAGTTTAGCTGGAGCCGGAGCATACGCTTTTGCTACGTCTGACGGGATAGATATTTTGTTGGGCGATGAAAGTTTCAAGTCTTTTATGAATAAGGGAACATTCTATTTAATTGTCGGAATGGATGATATCACCAACACAAAAGCCCTTGAAACCTTAAAAAAGTATAAGGAAGCCTATGGCTCCAAAATAACAATTAAAGCCTATGTTCATAATAGCAGAGGATCAACATTCCATCCTAAATATAGTTGGTTTAGAACAAAAGAAGGTGGAGTATTAGTAATTGGGTCTGGAAATTTAACTCAGAATGGTTTGCGACATAATCGTGAAGCATATGGAGTATGCGTAGAAAACGCTGACAATTTTAATGTTATTGTTGAAACATGGGATAAATGGCTTGAGCACAGTAAACCATTTTTGTTTGATATTGACAGCAATATAGCTATCGAGCGCGCAAAACAAAATATGGCCAATATTCAGGCTGTATATAAAGCCAAAAAAGATGCTGGTGAAAAATCAAAGTCTGGAGACATTTCAACTTTAACCGAAGTATATAAGCAACAACCTAAAGATAAAAAACAAAGTGGCATTCACCGTACAAAAGATGCTACTTCTACAAATGTTACCACCGCAGGAAGCACTGTTGAAGAATCAAAAGGTGCGGTTTACGAGGAAGTGTTTGATTATGATAATTCATATTGGCTGATTGATGAAACGTCAAAAGTTCTTGTTGCGGAGATACCTAAAAGTGGGAACAGGTGGAAACAAGCTAATTTTGATAAATCAACTTTTGAAGAATACTTTGGAGCAACTTGCGGCGAAAATGGCGCATATAGAATTCTTTTGAAGAGTATTGGAACAGATTTAACTCTTGGCGACACTGAAGTACGTCCCGGGGTCTCAGTTGCCAGTCAGAATTATCGCTTTGAACTTGATGCCGCATCTGGACTCGCATATCCCACAGGAACAGATCGTCCAATTGCTGTATTTGCAAAAGTATCTCAAAGGGATTTTCTGTATGAACTACTTATGCCGAGTCATCCTGCGTATACCGATGCAAAAGCGTTGTTAGACAAAACGCAAAAGCGTTCGCAAAAAATGAGACGCATTACGTTTTCTTATGAAGAAGCTAAAGAAAATGTACCATCTTTGGCGTTGTGGAGTAGAGTTGATTAACATGGGAAATGAAAAGCAGTCTGTCCGATCTATCCATTATTTGGGCAGCAAACTGAGAATGCTGGATACAATTAAAGATGCCATTGACAGTGTCGATGATTCAGAGGGCACAGTTTGCGATTTGTTCTCAGGAAGTGGGACTGTGTCAAAATACTTGCTTCAATATCGTGATGTTGTTTCTGTTGATATTCAGACATATTCGAAAGTATTGTGCGAAGCATCAACTCAAAAAATCGAATTTGCGCAGAGTTCAGATTACTATGTAAAGGAAATCCAAACATCCACACTTAGCAAAAAAATAATAGAAGCATTCACGCCTATAACAAAATATGAAAAAACTTGTACGGATCGTGCTCTTAATGCTTCAATAGAGTCACTTTATGAGATAGTGGAACTTGGTTCAATTTATGTATATCTGCACGAATCGGTATCAGGAATATCTGACGAATTAAAAAAGGCAATAGACAACGCTATTAACAACTTGGAACAGCTTAATATGGCCGATTCGCCTGATACAATGATCACAAGATACTTCGGCGGTTTATACTATTCTTATGAACAAACAGTTCTTCTTGATTGCATTGCTGCATTTGTGTTTCGTCAAAGCGGTTTACTAAAGACAAAAATGTTAGCCGCTCTATTAAGTACTGCAAGCGATGCGGTCAATACTGTTGGAAAACAGTTTGCTCAACCATTGAAAGTTAAAAAGGCTGATGGAACATTAAAGTCATCATTAAAAAACAAGATAATTTCAGATAGATCTCTTGATATTATGGCGATTTTCAAAAAATGGCTTGAATACTATCTTCATATCGAAGAATTTGGTCACAGTTGTTCTGTATTATGTGAGGATTATCAAGTCGCGTTAAAAAAGCTAAACCGTTATGATGTTAAGGCGGTCTACGCTGATCCGCCATATACAAGATATCATTACAGCCGATATTATCATGTGCTTGAAACTATTTGTTTACGGGACAATCCAGAGGTGTCAACTACATTTGCTAATGGAAGCGGTGGCATCAGTCGTGCTATATACCGAACAGACCGCCACCAATCCCCATTTTGCATAAAAAGTCAAGCTGAGCTTGCGTTTGAGCAACTTTTTAGTGGAGTTAAAAATCTTGGAGTACCATTGATTTTGTCCTATTCTCCTTTTGATGCTTCAAAGGCTGTGACGCCGAGATTGCGCACGATAGATCAGTTAGTTGAAATGGCGAGGGAGTACTATAATCATGTTAATATTGTTTCTCCGGGAAGTTTTACGCACAGTAAATTAAACTCGTCAGAATTGAATTTTGAGTCGAACCACGAGGCGGAACTATTGATTGTTTGCCACAATTAAAGAGGGATTATCATGAAAATCATTAGCAAAGAGGCCTGTAAAAATGTGACTTCGCCACATTTGATTATTAATGGGGACAACAGAATGGTGTTGCCTGATTTACGTACGTCATTAGAAGGCAAAGTATCATGTATATATATTGATCCTCCATATAACAACGGTGAAGATTATACATTTTATTCGGACACAGCATCCCATGATGAATGGATTTCACAAATGAAAGAATGCTTGTTAAATCTAAAGCCCCTTTTAGAAAAAAGCGGTAGTTTGTGGATTTCTATTGATGATGGCGAGGTACATTATCTAAAAGTATTGTGCGATGAAGTATTTGGACGTGCTTGTTTCGTTTCTACAATAGTTTGGCAGCAAAGAAACACTCGAGAAAACCGAAAAGCTTTTTCTAATAATCACGAATACTTACTTGTGTATTCACCTAATCCGGATGCTTTTAAGAAAAGGAGAAATCTTTTACCTATAACAAAAGACATTTTAGACAGATATAAGAACCCTGATAACGATCCACGTGGTCCATGGCAGTCTGTTTCGGCTAATGTTCAAGATGGTCATGCTGTCGCAAGCCAATTTTATGAAATTATTGCGCCAAATGGAAAACGGCATAGTCCGCCTAAAGGACGATGCTGGATTTACAACAAAGAACGTATGGAAAAAGAGATTCGTAATGGAAACATTTGGTTTGGTTCTGATGGAAATGGTGTTCCAAGAGTAAAAAAGTTTATTTCCGATTCCAACAAAGGAGTCGTGCCAGAAACACTATGGTTATCGACATTTGCCGGAACAAACAAAGACGCAAAAGCGCATCTTCAAAAACTGCAAATATATGATAGTGGACTTTTTGATACTCCAAAACCAGAAAGCTTGATAAAAGCCATTCTTGAGATTTCCACATCAGCCGGCGACTTGGTACTGGATGCATTTCTTGGATCCGGTACAACAACAGCTGTTGCACATAAGCTTAATAGAAACTATATAGGTATCGAATCAAGCAACCGTACTTATAAATATGCTGTTGAAAGAATGAACAAAGTAATTGCTGGTGAAAAAGGTGGTATATCCAAGGCCGTAAAATGGACTGGTGGAGGAGAAGTTTGCGTGGTAGAGGAATGGTAATTTTTCTTGATAAGAGAAATTGATTTGGAGTGAATATTATGCTACATAATGGACTTTACGAACAAATCATAAATAAAGGCCTGGATTCAGAGCTTTCCGTTACGGACAAGCTCTCTCAAACTGCGCCTATTGATAGTGCGGAAGCGTCCAAAGTGTTAGCAAAATACGTTGCTGAGATCGTTGAAAAAGGTCTCAACAACGTAAAAGACAACGGTGGTGATCTTAACTCTCAGGTTGATCTTGTCAATCGCATTGTGTCTACCATTATGACCGAAACAAAAGAAGCTGACTTCGATACGCTCTCTGTTGCAGAGCGCGCGGAGCAGCTTCTCGCGCTTTTTGACAAGAAAAACAATGTGCTGGCGCTTGACGAGAAGACAGAAATCATCCGCCCGGAGACCTCGATTGCTCAAAGCTCGCTCTTTACCGGCGCAATTCACGAGCCGCAGATGTTTACCGAGCTCAAAAAGGAAATCATATCCTGCAACCGCATAGATATGCTGGTTTCGTTTATCAAGTGGAGCGGCCTGCGCCTGATCATGGACGAACTGACCACCTTCACGCAGAACGGCGGCGAATTGCGCATCATTACTACGTCCTATATGGGTGCTACCGATGTGAAGGCCATCGAGGAGCTGCGCAAGCTGCCCAACACCCTTATCAAGGTCAGCTATGACACCAAGCGCACCCGTCTGCACGCAAAAACCTACGTTTTCTACCGCGATACAGGCTTTACTACGGCGTATGTGGGCTCATCTAACCTTTCCAATGCCGCAATTTCCAGCGGTCTCGAGTGGAATGTGAAGGTCACCAAAAAGGATCTCCCAGAGACCATTGACAAAATCGCGGCAACTTTTGAAAGCTATTGGAACTCTAATGAGTTTGAATACTATAGCGAGGATCAGAAGGAGCGCCTTGCTCGCGCATTGAAAGCGGAAAAGTATTTCGACACCAACAATGCCGAGATCTATACCATGGATATCCAGCCCTACTCTTATCAGCAGGAGGTTTTGGACAAGCTCGATGCCGAGCGCAACGTGCGTGGATATTATCATAACCTTGTCGTTGCCGCTACCGGTACCGGTAAGACGGTCATTTCTGCGCTGGATTATAAGCGTTTTCGCAAGCAAAACGCCGGCCGCCCCTGCCGCCTGCTGTTTGTGGCGCACCGAGAGGAAATCCTCAAGCAGAGCCTATATACCTTCCGTGCGGTACTCAAAGATGCCAACTTTGGCGAAATGTTTGTCGGTAGCTACAAGCCGGATAGTATCGACAATCTGTTCATGTCGATTCAGACCTTCAATTCGCAGGATTTCACCTCGAAAACCACACCGGATTTCTATGACTATATCATCGTGGACGAGTTCCACCATGCGGCGGCTCCCACTTATCAGAAGCTACTTTCATACTATCAGCCGAAGATTTTGCTTGGTTTGACAGCTACTCCGGAACGTATGGACGGCAAGAGCATCCTGCCGTATTTCAACAACCGTATTGCCGCTGAAATCCGTCTACCGGAAGCCATTGACCGCAAGTTGCTTTGTCCGTTCCAGTATTTCGGCGTAACCGACACGGTCGACCTGGATAAGCTCAAATGGGCAAACGGCGGCTACGATAAGGGCGAATTGTCCCGCATTTATACGCTCAGCGGCATAATGGCAAACCGCCGCGCTGATCTGGTCGTTTCGTCCTTACTCAAATATGTGACAGACATTGATGATGTGAAAGGACTTGGCTTCTGCGTTACCATTGAGCACGCAGAATTTATGTCTGACTACTTCAATGCGCATGGTATCCCGTCCATGTTCCTAACCGGAAAATCTCCCGATGAAGAAAGAAAAGAAGCGAAGAACCGCCTTGTTTCTGGCGATGTCCGCTTCATCTTTGTTGTCGATATTTATAACGAAGGTGTCGATATTCCCGAAGTCAACACTGTTCTGTTCCTGCGCCCGACTGAGTCATTGACCGTTTTTCTGCAGCAGCTCGGTCGTGGCCTTCGTCTATCTGAAGATAAGGAATGCCTGACCGTTCTCGACTTCATTGGTCAGGCAAACCGTAAATACAACTTTGAAGATAAATTTGCCGCATTGCTTTCCAACACTACTCGCAGTGTATCCCGTGAAATCAAGGACGGCTTCATTTCGCTGCCGAAGGGCTGTTATATTCAGCTTGAGAAAAAGGCGGCAAAATACATACTCGACAATATCCGGGCATCCTACGGTAACAGCGCTGGTCTGGTGATGCGCATTGCATCCTTTGAGGAAGATACTGGGTTGAAGCTCACACTGGCGAACTTCTTAGATTATTATCATATTGACCCGCGACAAATCTATAAGTTTGATACGTTCTCTCGGCTCTGTGTACGTGCTGACGTGATCGATGACTTTGTTGAGCCGTTGGAAGAAACAATGCAAAAAGCGTTCGCACGTCTTTGCACTATTGATTCGCGTCGCCTCATTAAGTTTTTGCTGAACATTCTTCCTAACATCAACAACACTGACTTTTCAAAGCTTTCCCCGGTAGAGCAGCGCATGATGCAAATGTTCTATGTTTCCGTTTGGCTGAAAGCGGCAGACGATTGGAACAGTGATGAGGTGCTTGAAAATCTTTACTCGCTGGCGGATAGTCCGGTCCTTCTTGGCGAACTATTGGATCTGTTGCAATACAATTACGACCACATTGACTTCATCGACAAGCCTGTAAATGTCGGTTTTGACTGCCCGCTCGACTTGCATTGCACCTATACTCGTGACCAGTTGCTTGTGGCTTTCGATTTTATGAAGCCGTCTACTGTTCGTGAGGGCGTGAAATGGCTGCCGGAGAAGAACATTGATGTGTTCTTTGTGACCTTAAATAAGGCCGATAAGGACTACTCACCGACCACAATGTACAACGATTATTCCATCAACAGCGAGCTGTTCCATTGGCAAAGCCAGAGCACAACGGCGGCGGATTCTTCCACCGGTCAGCGATACATTCACCATCGCCAAAAAGGCAGCCGTGTTCTGCTGTTTGTACGTGAATTCAAGTCGGATCGTATTTCCGGAAGCGCTGCCGCCTATACGTATCTCGGCACAGCAAACTATGTAAAGCACGACGGCGAAAAACCGATGAATATCACCTGGAAACTGGATCATCCGATCCCTGCGAAATATTTGAAGAAGACCAACAAGTTGGTTGTAGGATAAAAGAAAATAAAATTTTAAATGCTAATTTGTTCTATCGAACTAATAGCCAATTATGACATTGGTGAAATGCATCATTTGCTGGCTGGAAACAATGCCAATATGAATAGAATTATCGCCTTTATCAATACCTCAAAAAATCGATTACGTAATGGAGAATCACTATGAAAAAAAGAAAAAAGCCAAATAACGTGTCGGCGCAAAAGGCTTTGGCAGTATATAAGCCTAATAAAATTATTTATTTTGACAAAGAAACAATAAAAAACATACTTCAAGAATACAACAACGGGACAAAGCAAACTGTTGTAAATTCGAGTGATAGTACCTCAATAGAAATTGAAAGTAATATTGAGTCTGAAACAGAAATAAAAATGTCGTTGCCGTTTTGGGCGCGCGTGAAATTTTTGTTTTCATGTAAGATAGCTGCTCACTATATTTCAATGATCGATAAAACTGTTACAGTTACTTCAACAGAGTTATCGGATTTTGAAAAAATAAGAAAAGGATTTACAGAGTTTAATAATGTTTCCATATCAGATATAGAAAACTCGGCAACTTTTTTTAGAGTTGCGGGAAACTATATCAGAATAATAAAAGGCGGAGTAAAGGATGTAGATGTCAAGGAATTCAAAAATGTTATGGAAGGATACGAAGGCTATGATCACTATAAAATAGATGAATCTACATATATCCGATTTAACTCGTCCGCATTTTTGAGTAATTACAAACGAAATGATTTGATGAATTCTTGTCTAAAGGTTTACTGTATTTTTGTAGGAAAATTTGCGAAGGAAAATTTTAATTTTATTGAGCAACTCAACAAAATGCAACGCTTATCGACTGGTCTAACTCCTCAAACATTAGGAGAAATATATCCTTCTCTGAACGGAAATGATAAATTGCCAGGGAATAATGACATCAGCGAGAATCTCGAGTCAAAAGACATTATTCTCTATGATGTTGTTTATGCAAGCATTATTCATCAGGGGGAGAACAATGCGAACAATTAATGTTGTTATTGGCTCTAAGTCCTTTTTTCAAGAACAAACTAAAGACTTGTTAGATGCTGAATCATTTTTAGATATGATAAAACTGTCTGATGCATATCATGGCAAGAATCAGATTTATCCTGAAAACCTAAAAGCCCAAATAATGATTTTGCAAAATGACAATTATCATGGGATAACAGAGCCAGCAAATGATAGGCTCGGAAATTTAATCTATGATTTAACAACTGATGACTCAGAAATTTGGATACATAATCCTCCGTCCAATTTGCTGTTTTTTCTGCACAATCAGGAAAACGCATCAAAAATAACTTTGAATATCACACAGCAACCACATGACATTGTTCGTAATCGTGAGAAATATCTTGAAGGAATAGCATCAATAAAAGAAAACATTATTGGCCAAAACCATGCCATTATTGAGATAAGTAAAACTTTGCGATATTTAACAACCGTTCAAAGGAAAAAGCCTTATGTAGTTATGCTTTTTGGAAATAGTAGTATTGGAAAAACGGAGTTAGTCCGAGAAATAGCAAAAAACTTTTTTAATGGACAAGTATTAGAACAGCACTTGTCAATGTTCAAATCAAATGCAAACGGCGATTATTTATTTGGGGATAAGCCCAACAGAAGAAGCATCGGGTTTGATTTACTGGAGAGAGAATCAAATTTAATATTCCTTGATGAATTTGATAAGTGTGCAGACTTCTTTTATTCTGTTTTTTATACTCTATTTGATAATACTGTATTCAAAGATGCTATATATGAGGTAGATATCTCAGGGACACTGATTATCTTGACTTCAAACTTTACAGATGAAGATGAAATGAAAGAGCGTTTGGGGCTTCCCATTTTTTATCGAATTGATAAGTTTATTCATTTTGATGATTTTAATAGCGAAACAATCCTAAAAATAGTTTGTAAAGAACTTGATGATAGATATGAAGAATATAAAGACTATTTTACAAAAGAAGAAATATACAGTATTGTGTCGGAACAAATATTAGCAACTGGTGAGAATGCAAGGACAATAAAAAACAAAATTCAAAAAGTATTAGAAGAATTATTATTTGATAAGTTTTTGAAAGATAGTGATAAAGAAAACAAATAGTGATTATTTGTTTTCAGATGCTTAGACATTTTATCGGAATAATTATAAACGATTTGCATTTTGTTACTATAAAAAACAATCGATAGAGACAAAGCTACTGCAGATTTGTCTAAAGTTAATTTTGGTGACTACTTCAACATAACTTGAATTGGTGATGAAAATGGGATTGCTTTCTCGGCTTCTTAATAAAAAACATACTGAGTCTACAACAATAGTATCAAAAGAACGTGCTGAGTATGAAGACTTGAAGGTGTTCATGTCTTCTTTGTTGTCATGCAATCACTACGTTGCTAAAAGTGAATACCGCCAGATATTATTCGGCTTCAAAAATGTTGTTGAGTATTTCAATGTTTTGAAAAGCAGCGGTATGTTAAAGGCATATTGTAAGGAGAATAACATAGCCGAAGCTGAAGTAAGCCAAACTATGTCAAGGTATGAGAATTTTGAGACGATTATTGACTCACAAAACGAGCAGTATATTAAGTCCCAAATGAGTTCTGAAAAAGATTATCTGGATCACATTCTTGTTGAATGTGATCCTAAAATCAAACTGGATGAGGATCAACGCAGAGTAGTATTGACCGATGAAGACTATTGTCTCGTAGTTGCGGGTGCCGGTGCGGGGAAAACCACAACGGTGGCAGCAAAAGTGAAATACCTCGTTGAAAAGCAAGAAATCGATCCCAAGCAGATACTTGTCATTTCATTTACTAACAAAGCTGTAAACGAATTGAAGCAGCGTATCATCGGCGAACTTCACATCGAATGCCCGATAGCTACTTTCCATTCAACTGGGAATGCCATTCTTCATAAGCACAACCCGGAAAAACTGAATATCGTTGACGATTCTAAACTGTATTTTGTTGTTCAGGATTATTTCAGAAGCTCTATCCTAAAGAACGAAAACATGGTTAATAACCTGATTATGTTTTTTGCCTCCTATTTTGATGCGCCCTACGAAGGTAACGACCTGAACAAGTTTTTCAACAATATAGCCAAGTCTAATTTCACGACTTTACGTAGTGAAATTACAGATTTTCAGCGAGAAGTAATAGATACACGGACCAAAAAAGCGGTCACGATTCAAAGCGAAGTCATGCGTTCGAATCAGGAAGTCGAAATCGCAAACTTCCTTTATTTGAACGGAATTGACTACGAATACGAACCCCTTTATCCTTATGATATTCTTGTTGCAAGGAAGCCTTATACTCCTGATTTTATTATCAAACAAGGGGATAAAACTGCTTACATTGAACATTTTGGATTGACTGAAGACGGCAAGAATGATCGATACAGCGTTGATCAAATAGACGCATATAAGCACGCAATCAATGATAAAATACGACTGCACAAACAGCACGGTACTACCCTGATATATACTTTTTCGTCGTTTAACGACAGAAGATCTATTACTGAACATCTAAAAGAGCAACTTGAAGAAAACGGTTTTGTACTGACACCACGTTCAAATAAAGAAGTTTTGGAGATGCTTGTCACATCAGAAGAAAACCGTTATATTCGCAAGCTTGTCGCGTTAATATGCCGCTTTATTACCAATTTTAAGACTAACGGTTATACTGCTGATGAGTTCAACAGAATGTATCATTCCACGCAGAATGTTCGTTCAAGATTATTCCTTGACATCTGTAACGACTGCTATCTGGAATACCAACGATATCTCAAAGAGAACGATGCAGTTGACTTTGAGGATATGATAAATGAATCGGCAAGAATTTTGCGTGAAGTCAAAGAAATGAAGCAAAAGCTTGACTTCAAATATATCATTGTAGATGAATATCAGGATATTTCTCGGCAAAGATTTGATCTTGTGTCGGCTTTGCATGAGGTAACCGACGCTAAGATTATTGCTGTCGGCGATGACTGGCAATCGATATACGCCTTTAGCGGGTCCGATATTACATTGTTTACAAAGTTTGCGGAAAAGATGGGATACGCAAAACTTCTGAAAATTGTTAAAACATATCGCAACTCTCAGGAAGTAATAGATATAGCCGGGACCTTTATTCAGAAGAATACAGAACAAATCAGGAAAGAATTGATTTCCCCGAAGAATATCACAGATCCTGTTATCATTTATACATATGACAGCAAAAGAAAGGATGCAAAAGGAGACAATCGCAGTGGCGCAAACTATGCGATTGCGCATGCCATTGAAGTCGCTCTTGAGCAAATAATTGCATACAATAAAGCGGAAGGCAAGCCGGATGATTCATCCATCCTTTTGCTTGGTCGATTTGGCTTTGACGGGGATAAGCTTGAGCGTTCAGGCTTGTTTGAGTATATTAATCGAGGAAGTAAACTCAAGTCTGTTAAGTATCCCAAATTAAATATCACATTTATGACTGCGCATGCTTCGAAAGGACTTGGGTATGACAATGTTATTGTCATAAATGGACGCAATGAAACTTATGGATTTCCGTCAAAAATAGAAGATGATCCGGTATTGGCATTTGTAATTAAAGGAGACCGTTCTATTGACTACGCAGAAGAAAGACGTCTTTTTTATGTCGCAATGACACGAACTAAAAACAGAGTTTTCTTTATTGCACCGGAACAAAACCCATCCGAATTCTTGCTGGAAATAAAGCATGATTACAAAAATGTAGTTCTAAACGGAAATTGGAATGAAGACCCAAAGGATATTCCGTCATATAAAAAGGCCTGCCCTATTTGCGGTTATCCGATGCAGTTCCGTTATAAAAACGCATATGGACTTCGCTTACACATCTGCACAAATGAGCCGGAAGTCTGTGGCTTTATGACAAATGAGTACAAAGCCGGAAAAATGTCGATCATAAAGTGTGATCAATGTCGTGATGGATATTTAATTGTACGCCAGGCAAAAAACAATGATTACTTTCTCGGATGTACCAACTATAAAAAAGATGGTACTGGCTGCAATAGAAATATGGCCAGAAAGTATTTCTATCAATATATGGGGATTGCTGATGATATTCCCGCTCCTGAAATAACGATTCCCAAAGGGTATTCGGCATCCACAGAACGCAAAGACACTTCGCCGGCCGCAGCGCCCAAACCAGCAGACAAAAACTTCAAGCTGGCAGATATCCAGAAGGCATCCGTCAAAAAGATTCTATACAACGGCGATGACCTAAACGATGTCGTTCTCACGGTTCTGCAATGCTTGTCAAATATCAGTGAAAAGCATTTTTATGGGATTACTATGCTTGCCGATGTTCTGAGGGGATCTTCAAGCAAAAAGCTCTTGTCTGCAGAATTAAATCTTGTGGCAGAGTATGGAAAATTGGTCGCGATTAAGAGAGAAGATATTATCGTAATAATTGAATGGTTAATAGCGAACAAGTATATTTTGCAAACCAAAGGTCCGTATCCGGTATTACATCCAACTTACGAGGGAACACATTATAGCGACACAATCACCCCTGGGAAGTTGAAAAAACTACTGGAAGAATTAAATAAACAACTTATGTGATCAGGGTCTCAGGGGATTCCCTGACAAGTGAACTTTGGGGACAAAGTTCAGTGCTTGTCGAGACGGCGTCGCTGACATGCACATGAATCTGTGCGCACAGATTCGTTGCTTGATAAGACAATGCCACGGATATTTAGTTTTGCCTTTCTACTAAAAGGTTCGGCTTTTATGTGGTCAAAATGACCACTTAATTTTGAGCATTTTTTCATGACATTTCCTACCATGGACGGATTGATGAAGTGCGTTTCCGATGACCGGGCGATCTTGTAAAAGGGCAAATGGTCCTTTTACCACCACAGAAAAAACGGAATTTGGCACGAGGTAATTTTTACCTTCTACCAACTCGATATACAAGGTCTTGATTTTGGTAGTTCCTCAATTTGAGGAACTACCAATTTTCGTTATCGATTTTTGGTAAGTGCTCAATTTGAGCACTTACCACTTGTCGTTGATCTGATCTCTTAGTAAGTCCTCAATTTGAGGACTCACCGGTTTGACTGTTTTTTGGGGGTGTTCCATTTGGCCACTTATTACACGCCTGTTATAGAGTGTAAATGCTACTCTAATACTTGACCACAGTGACACTGAAAAAGTTTACCACTA
>OLSB01002712.1_pt1 | contig 14116 bp, 15 predicted proteins | sample 1672071 | NCBI WGS metagenome assembly OLSB01 (sample SAMEA3136642, study PRJEB25190) | human gut metagenome | biome: human gut; feature: human-associated habitat; material: faeces | place: Austria | collected 2013 | reverse complement strand
GGGGAAAGCTCCCGCCTCTCCAGTTTAAATTTGTAATGCGTCTTTCGCCCCAACAGATGATGCTTCTTCCTCTTTCAGAAGACCCGTCTGTTCCCGCCGATGAAATTTCGGATCTGTTCCTGAATATTCAATACAAAAACCATGAATTATTCTGTACAACGGGTACCTTTTCCAGACTTTTTACACTGGACAAAACTTTCGAAACTACATGGGATAATGCTGTGATGAATTTTTTCAGAGGACATCAGATTGATTTCACCATATTATAATCTGGATATAATTTTCTGTCAGAATGCGTCGTCTCAATTTCCATCTGCATCAGATAATATGCCATCATATCTATAAATTCGCTGTTTGTCGGCTTATAACGCAATGGATAACCGGCAATTTCATTCATGGCTTCTTTATTTGATTCCCAACAGACATTGATCACCGTTCGGATATCATGTTCCACATTTACCGGTGTGGACTTAAACTGTTTTGCCAGGGATGGATATATATCTTTTGTGATTTTTATAGGATGATCCTGAATTTCCATGAACATTCTTACCGCTTCTGCCACATAGTAATAACCTTTATATTTGGAAGTTACTCCTAATTGCCGTATCAACCGATATACTTTTCTCATACCTTTTTCCCTCCGGTTTTTTCTTTCTCAATATTATACGACATATTTTGCTTCATTTCTCATATCCTAGCAAAATAGTCTTTCCTCGATAAAAGATTACATTTCCGGAAAAATATCTCGATTTTTCGACAAAAACAACATCTACATACAAAAATAGCATAAAAATTTTTGTACCATTTGTCAATCATGCAAAAGAAATTCCCGGATGTGGTTTTTGACTGTTGTCCACATCCGGGAATTTAGAAATTAATCTTACATTTTCTAATGAAATTTTATTTAGCAATCATCATCAGGATGTCATTGCTTCTCTGAACAAACTTGGTCATCTCATCTGGCGAAAGCTGTTTATGGCTGATCATAGCCAGATCATACAGTTGCTCGCAGATCACTGCTGCATGTTCAGACTCCTGATTCTTGCCGAGAAACTGTACCAGCGGATGGTTTGCATTGAGTACCAGTGTCTCCTGTCCACCAAACATGGACGGATCCATTCCATACATGTTGTACATCTTCATCATATCCTGCATACGGCGGCTTTCCTCAGAAAGCATCATCATTGCAGCTACGGAGTCATTCTTGAGGTTCTCTACTTTGACTTCGAGTTTCTCTTTGCCAAGGCTCTTGCGGAACAGATCTGTCAGAGTCTTTGTTGTCTCTTCATCTGCAGCGCCCTCTCCCTTGAGTTCTTCTGTAAGATCAGCATCAATTCTCTTGAACTGGATGGTCTGATCCTTCTGCTCAAGATGAGAAATGAAGGCAGTGTCGATATTGTGTGACAGGATCACTGCATTCTTGCCTGCTTCCTTGAACATGTTGATGTACTGGCTCTGCTGTACCGGATCTGTTACATAGAAGATGGTTGTCTTCTCCGGCTCTTTGTTCTCATCATCATCTTTCTTTTCTTCTGACTCTGCTTCTTTTGTTTCGGAAGTTTCTTCTGTTTCTTCTTTCTTGTTCTGCTCGATGCAGTCCTTGAGAGTCATATATTTGTTATCCAGGTCTTTGAACAGAATGTAGTCATGCAGTTTCTCTGCAAACTTCGCATCCTTGATGCAGCCATATTTGATGAACGGGCTGATGTCATCCCAGTATTTCTCATAGGATTCACGGTCAGTCTTGCACATGCCTGTCAGCTTGTCTGCAACTTTCTTGGAAATGTATTCAGAAATCTTCTGAACAAATCCGTCATTCTGCAGGGCACTTCTGGATACGTTCAGCGGAAGATCCGGGCAGTCGATCACGCCTTTGAGAAGGAGCAGGAATTCCGGAATGACTTCCTTGATATTGTCTGCGATGAATACCTGGTTGTTGTACAGTTTGATGGTTCCTTCGATGGAATCATATTCTGTGTTGATCTTCGGGAAGTACAGGATACCTTTGAGGTTGAACGGATAATCCATGTTCAGATGGATCCAGAACAGAGGCTCCTTGTAATCCATAAATACTTTGCGGTAGAAATCCTTGTAATCCTCATCGCTGCATTCATTCGGATGTCTCATCCACAGCGGATTCGGATCACTTAAGGATACCGGGCGTTTGTTGATCTTTACTTTGTCCTTTGCAGGTGAAACTTCTACGACTTCTTTCTCGCCGTTTTCGTTTTCCTTTTCTTCTGTCTTGGCGTCTTCGTGGATGTGTTCTACAACTACATCGTCATCGCGAAGTTCAGATTCATCAATCGTCTCATATTCCTGCTCTGCGTTTGCTTTGGACAGGTAGATGTTCACCGGCATAAAGGAACAGTATTTCTCGATTACTTCACGCATGCGGTATTCATTACAGAACTCCAGGCTCTCTTCGTTCAGGAATAAGGTGATCTCTGTACCTGGTGTGGTTCTGTCGCCGTCCTGCATATCATATTCTGTACCGCCATCACAAGTCCAGTGTACTGCTGTTGCTCCATCCTTATAGGAAAGTGTATCAATGTGCACCTCATCAGCAACCATGAATGCAGAATAAAATCCCAGTCCGAAATGTCCGATCATCTGGTCATCTGTTGTTTTGTCTTTGTATTTCTCAAGGAATTCTGTTGCACCGGAAAAAGCGATCTGTGTGATGTATTCTTCTACTTCATCACCAGTCATACCGATACCGTTATCAATGAATTTCAGGGTTTTGGCATCCGGATCCACTACTACCTGAACTGCTGCTTTATAGTCATCCGGGAAAGTGTACTCTCCCATTACTTCCAGTTTCTTAAGTTTGGTGATCGCATCACATCCGTTGGATACAAGCTCTCTTACAAAGATATCATGGTCTGAATACAGCCATTTCTTTATGATAGGAAAAATATTTTCACTGTTAATTGACAAATTTCCATGTTTTGCTGCCATAAAAAACACGCTCCTTTGTTTTCGTAATTTCATTTTTTATATATACTAATACCATTTTTTATAAAAGTCAAGGAAAAATTAGCACTCATTTGAAATGAGTGCTAACAAAACTTTTGAGTTTTATTTTTTCTGTATTATTTCTTTTTCTTCTTATAGTAAATTACTCCGCATACAGCTCCAACTGCGATAAACAGAACAATTACGAATGGAAGAATCACAGTCGGATCGTTTGTCCTGACTGATTTTTTCTGATTTGCAGTCGGGGTAAGATTTGTTCCCGGTGCTGTAACCTTTGCTTCAGAAATACTGAATGCCACCTGCTTGGTGTCCTGAGTATCAGTATTTTTCCAGTTTTCGCCATTGTACTGCTGCTGCTGAAAAACGACCTTTAATGTATAATCACCACTCTTTGACAATCCAAAGCATGCCGTATAAGGTGCCTTCTCCCAGGCATTTGTATTAATCACGGTCCAGTTCAACGGAACATAACGTACATCTCCCTTCTTAGGAGAATTATTATCCATTCCTGCTCCTACTGCTGCGAAAGAGATCTTGGACTGAGTTGTATAAACACCATTCACTTCAATCCCGGTAATTTTGTTATCGTCTGCGGAAGCAGCCTTTGGTACATAGGCTTCTACATTTACTTTAATGTAAGCTAACAAGTCTATATTGTTGTCATTATCTACCCCATCCGGAAGGGTTACAGATCCCTTCACAGTGAAATTCTGTGCCGCTGTATCAGATGCATTGTAGGAACAGTTCTTTACATCCCAGCTCACTTTTGCCTTTGCGTTACCACCGGTAGTTTCAATTACTACAGTGGATGGCAGTTTTAGTTTCTGTGCATCTTTAGCTGTGCCATTTGCAATTCCACTGATTTCTGACGGATTCTGAATCTTTGTAAGAGAAACGGTTCCTTTGAGTACCTGGAAGGATGCTTTAAACGAAACCTCTGTTGCTGATGAAGAAATCTTTATACTTTCCTGATAATTATTTACTTCCAGCCCTTCCTTCGGAACTACTGTAAATGTCGCGGATCCTTCTGGCTGAATTGTCAGTTCTGAAGTCGCTGTTACAGAAAAATATTCTGCTGAAGGCTGAACAATAGTTTCACTCACATTTCCATTGTTCGTCACTGTGATCTGCTGTGCGGAAATTCCACTGTATCCTTTCTTTGCACTCGCAAAATCAAGTGTATCCGTTGAAATTCCCAGTTTATGACTTGCCGTATCTATAACAATCGATACAGGAATCACAATTTTTTGTCCGGAAGTTGTATCTGTGATTGTAAATGCTTCCGTGTAAGTTCCTGCGCTCAATCCCGTCTTCGGACGCACGGTAAAATCTGCTGTGCCGCCATTTGCACTGATATTCTGTGTTGATAACGCAACATCAAAATATTTGATATCTCCCTGGTCACTGTATACATCTGACAGAACTGCATCTGCGTCACCTTCATTCGTAAGGGTTACTTTTTCTTCCTGTGGTGCCTCTGTATATCCCTCTACAATATTTTTAAACTCAACAGCACTCTTATCTGCGTTTACCTTGCTCTCTGCCAGTGCCTGTGTCGGAGTTGGAATCGGTGTATCCTGCGGCTCTTCTGCCGGCGTTGGAGTCGGTGTATCCTGTGGTTCCTCACCCGGTGTTGGAGTCGGTGTATCCTGCGGTTCCTCACCTGGTGTTGGAGTCGGTGTATCCTGCGGTTCCTCACCTGTGATAGTCATCTGTGCTTTAAAAGAGGCTTCTGCGCCTTCTTCTGTCTCATAAGTGATCGTATCTTCATAACTTCCAGGCTGTGTTCCAACTCGTGGTGCAATCCATACCTGTACGCTCTGTCCTGCCTCCAGCGGCTCAGTGATATCCTGAACAGCAAAATGCTCCGGGCTCAGTTCCTCAAAATTCAGGCTCTCTGTACCGGTATTCTTGATTGTTACGTACTGAACCTGTTCATCTTCCTGTCCGGAAACAACAGTTCCAAAATCTACAACATCACTACTGCCATCACCGACCTCTGCTTCAGCCTGATAAGATGTTTCATCTGTATCTGAATTCCCGGTATCCTCGGTATTATTATATGTTCCGTCTTCCGTTGCTGCCGGAATCCCCTCTACTGAAGAGCCGCCGGCATCCTCTGTATCATCTGCCGTATTCTCCGGTCCTTCTGCCGGAAAAAGTTCTTCCTGGTCTTCACTCTGTTCCATTTCTTCTGTATCCTGAGCATCCTGATCTGGCTCGGATGTTCCGTCATCCTGCGTTTCCTGAGTGTTCTGCTCAGATTCAGGGATTTCCTCATTCTCCTGAGTATCCTGTTCCGGCTCCTGTGATTCACTGTCATTTGTCGCTGCCGGAATTCCGTCGACAGATTCCGATCCTGCTTCATCACTCTTCGTCTCCGGAGTCGGCGCTGCCTCTGTAACAGTTTCTGTAACTGCTGTCAGGCTGCCGCTGAATCCTTTATCTTCCAGTCCCGTGATCGTCAGAACAATTTTTGAATCTATATCCTCTTTGGTTACTGTATAAGTTTTTTCTTTGCCGAGTGATTTCAGTTCGGGTTTCTCTCCCTGCTGTTCCTTCTTCTCATCTTCGGAAGTTTTACGAAACCATTGGTAACTGACACTGTCCTCTGTTATTCCTTCGTTTTTTATCCCCTGCATATCTGCGCTTAATGTAATACCTGCTGCTGCAGATCCCTGAATCTTTAACTGTCCATCCAGTACAACGGCTGTTGTATCTGCGAATACTGCCACTGGAAGCAGCGACAACATCATGAACACAGACATAATAACCGCCAGAATTCTCCTTCTGTTCATAGTTTTCCTCCTTTTGGGTTTCCATCATAAGTATTTCCTGATGCAACCCCTTTATTGATACTATATTCCCCACTTCCCGTATCGTCATTATAGCATGACAGGGAAAGGCTATGTAATTTCTATTTTACATAACCTTTCCCTGTCATAAAAAATTTCTACTTCAAATATCGGCTCACCCTTCTACCAGAAGATATCCGCCTGACGGAAGAACAAATACTTCACTTGCATCTTCCAGTTCCTCATCTGTCATTCCACTGATGTCTGCACCTGCTTCATCAAAGTATGCACGTACTTCTTTGAGCGTTTTCAGCTCTACCGCCATACAGTCTTCAAGGAATTCTTCTGCTTCCTCATAAGAAGATGCAACTGCTTCGTCAAAAAGCTGTCCCTGGTTTTTGAGAAATGTTTCTACGCTTTCTTCTGTATACATTATTTAATTACCTCCTCTATGTTTCCACCTGCGCGGATCAGTTTCTTAAGAATATATTCTACGCGCTCTGTCTGATAAGACGCTGCTTTTTTGACCCCCGGCTTCGCGTGAGCCATGGCAAAACTGTATGGTACGGATTCCAGCATCGCAATGTCATTATACTCATCACCAAACACAATACATTCTTCCGGTCTGATACCAAGCAGTTTCTGATATTCCCTGAGACCTTTTGCCTTATTGGTCTCAAACGGGATAAAATCAACCCAGGCAAAACCGGATGTCACTACCGTACATCTGTCTCCGAACCGTTCCTTCCAGTACCGGATAGAATCCTCCTGGATTCCTTCCCTTTCGTATACAGCTACTTTCATGCATGGCTCTGTTATCTCATCAAAGCTATCGATCTCTTTGCAGTTATTTTTGACCACATTCAGCATCAGGTCTCTGTAATGCTCTGTCTTTGGACGGATGTAATAAAAATCCTTAGTCGAACAGGTAAAGTCGGCATCCTTCTTATCATAGATCGCTTCTACGATTTCTCTGACAAGTTTCTTCGGAAAGCTGTCCTGATAGAGTACTTTCTCATTCTGGATCGCCAGACCGCCGTTTTCAGCAATAAACGCCATGTCATCCACCACCGGTGCAAACATGCGCTTCATATTTGCATACTGTCTGCCGCTTGCTGCCACAAACAAAATGCCAAGTTCTTTTAGTTCTTTTATTAATGGAAAAAGTTCTTCCGGCAGACTCTGCGCTCCGTTGAGCAGCAAAGTCCCATCCAGATCACTTGCAACCAGTTTGATCATGATTCAGTCCCTCATATATCTTAAGTAAATCTTCTGGTTTCTCCGCAACGATCTCTGCACCGCTGCTTTCAAGCTCTTCTCTGTCACGGAATCCCCATAAAGCACCGATCGTATGCATGCCTGCCGCTGTACCGGTTTCCATATCTGTCCTGGTGTCTCCGATATACATACACTCTTCTGAAGAAGCACCGAATTCTGCTGCTGCTTTAAGCGGACCGTCCGGTGCCGGTTTCCTGCGGATCGCATCGCTCTGTCCGATCACCAGGTCAAAATATCCCGGGAACATCTTGTCGATCACCTTGACTGCGGCTATATGCGGCTTGTTGGAGCAGACAGCAAGCTTCACTCCTGCATTCTTCAGTGTCTGAAGTGTGTCCCTGATTCCTTCATACGGAACTACCTTATATAAAGGATCCTCGTCAAATTTCTTTCTGTAAAGAGCCCTGCACTCCTCAAAATGGGTAAGTTCCGGGTCTCCGGCATCTTTGAGGCAGCGGCGTACCAGCATATCTGCTCCCTCACCGCTGTAATATTTAAAATTCTCTGTCGGCTGTTCCTTAAGTCCCATTCCCCTGAGGATCTCATTGGCAACGTATGCCATAGAATCCAGTGTATTTGCCAGGGTGCCGTCCAGATCAAAAATACATGCTTTTATCATGATCTTATCCTCGTAATTCTATTCCATGTTTCTTCGTTTCGTAAAACAGTCTGCCCACAGGAAGGCCTACTACATTTGTATAGTCCCCGCGGATTCCCTTTACATAAGCACCAAAGCCGCCCTGGATGCCGTAGCTTCCTGCCTTGTCCATCGGTTCGCCTGTTGCTACATATGCCCTGATCTCTTCCTCGGAAACCGAATAGAAAGAGACATCTGTGCATTCTGCAAAAGTGATCTTTTCCCATTTGGAATCCTTACGTTCCATAACTGTCACTCCGGTATAGACCTGATGCGTATTCCCCTGGAGCATGGATAATGTATTTACCGCATCCTCTTCATTCTTTGGTTTGCCAAGGATCTTATTATCAAAAGATACGATCGTATCTGCTCCCAGAATGACCGTTCCTTCTTCCATGTCAAATTTCGACGCCGTCGCCATTGCTTTCTGCAGGGACAGTTCCTTTACGATGTCTTCCGGAATCTCCTTCGTGATCTTTTCCTCGCTATTCCCAGGACATACCTGAAAGATCACGCCGGCATTCGCCAGAAGTTCTCTCCTTCTTGGAGATGCCGAAGCAAGTATGATTTTTCTCATAATTCAAGTCTTCCTTTACTTTTCTTCTGTTCCAGTATACCCTGTCCCTTTCAAACTGGCAACTATCAAAATAGCAAAAAGTATTCCTCAAAAAAGATCAAAAAAAGTTAAAATAAAGTGTTGACAACTTCTTGTACTTCTGTTAATATTATCAACTGTGAGCGGCAGATAAACGCTTCACAAAGTAATTGCTGATGTGGCTCAGTCGGTAGAGCGTCGCCTTGGTAAGGCGGAGGTCACGGGTTCGATTCCCGTCATCAGCTTTATTTTTTTGCCTATTTTACAGGCTTTTCGGTTACTTTTTCAGCACATCCCTCTTATCCCCTCACCATCTCACACTCATCTTGCATAGTGATACCTGCAAGCCAGCATATAGATATTTTCATCATCTATCTGATAAATCAGCCGGTCCTTATCATTAATACGTCTTGACCAGAAACCTGCCAAATTTCCTGTCAAGGGTTCCGGTTTACCGATCCCCTGATTGCCATTCCTGCATATATCCTCTATCAGCGCATTGATCTTCTTCAGTGTCTTTTTGCCTTCTGTTTCCCAGTAAACGTAGTCTTCCCATCCGTTCTGTGTGAACACTTTATTCATCATTCAACCTCTTTTAACTTATGAATACCTGCTTTTCCTGCCTGTAACTGTTTCTTTGATTCCATGATCCAGTCATAATTTGCCCGATCTTCCATAAGATAGAGATTTTCCACAAGATTATTGTAGGATTCTTCCGACATCATTACCACATTTCTGTTGTTTTTGCGAGTAACTATTATGGTTTCGTAATCATCTGTGACCTTATCCATATAATTTTTCATATTCTCTCGTAAATTCGTATAGTTCACCGCTAACATATGCAGCCCTCCTTTTCTGTACAGTATTCTGTACTTTTATTATACGTACATTATATGCGGATGTCAATGATCTATACGAAAGCTGACCAAAAAAGAGAGACAACTGAAAACTCAATTGCCTCCCTCTGATATGCTTCTCTCTAAAATATTGTCGGATTGTATAATACCGTTTCTTCGCCTGTTTCATTCTGTTATTTGTCATATGTGTGGGATTTCCTCCTTGTTTTATTTTGAATTATGTTATACAATATAAAAGTTATTTAACTTTCTATACACTTTGCATTTATACTGTGATATAATGCAAAGTAATCAAAACCAGATTTTCGATGAAAACCTTGTATTTTCTTGATTTTTTGACTGTTAGGATAATCAAAAGTAATCAAGCCGAAAGTCTGGAAAACATTGAATTACTCAGGAGGGACAGAGATGGAGAACGAAACTGTTTCCAAAAATTTTATTGAGAACATCATTGACGAGGATCTGGCCGAAGGTGTTTATGATACCGTACACACCCGTTTCCCACCGGAACCGAACGGGTACCTCCATATCGGACATGCCAAATCCATTCTTTTAAACTATGGACTTGCACAGAAATACAACGGCAAATTCAACATGCGTTTCGATGATACCAACCCGACCAAAGAAAAGAGCGAATTTGTAGAGTCCATCAAAGCGGACATCAAATGGCTCGGTGCTGACTGGGAAGACAGACTTTTCTTTGCGTCTGATTATTTTCCGCAGATGTATGAAGCTGCTATCAAGCTCATCAAGAAGGGCAAAGCTTATGTCTGCGATCTGACTGCCGATCAGATCCGCGAATACCGTGGTACTCTTACAGAGCCAGGCAAAGAAAGCCCATACCGTAACCGCAGCATCGAAGAAAACCTTCAGCTTTTTGAAGAAATGAAAGACGGCAAATACCAGGATGGAGAGAAAGTTCTCCGTGCCAAGATCGACATGGCATCCCCGAATATGAACATGCGTGACCCGGTCATCTACCGTGTTGCTCATATGACTCACCACAGAACCGGTGATACCTGGTGCATCTATCCAATGTACGACTTTGCTCATCCGATCGAGGATGCGATCGAGGGAATCACACATTCTATCTGTACACTGGAATTTGAGGATCACAGACCGCTTTATGACTGGGTAGTAAGAGAACTGGAATACCCGCAGCCACCGAAGCAGATCGAATTTGCAAAATTATACCTGACAAACGTTGTTACCGGCAAGCGTTACATCAAGAAACTTGTTGAGGACGGCATCGTAGACGGATGGGATGATCCGCGTCTCGTTTCCATCGCCGCTCTCCGCAGAAGAGGTTTCACTCCGGAATCCATCAAGATGTTCGTTGACCTCTGCGGTGTATCCAAGGCCAACAGTTCCGTTGACTACGCTATGCTTGAATACTGTATCCGTGAGGATCTCAAGCTCAAACGTCCGCGTATGATGGCAATCCTTGATCCGATCAAACTCGTGATCGATAACTATCCGGAAGGTCAGGTTGAATACCTGGAAGCTCCGAACAACATGGAAAACGAAACTCTCGGAACACGTAAGCTTCCATTTGGTAAGGAGCTTTATATTGAGCGTGAGGACTTCATGATCGAGCCTCCACGTAAATACAAGAGACTTTTTGTAGGTGCTGAAGTTCGTCTTATGAACGCTTACTTCGTCACCTGTACAGGATATGAAGCAGATGATGACGGTACTGTGCGTGTTGTACACTGTACTTACGATCCTGCTACCAAGGGCGGCAACGCTCCTGACGGACGTAAAGTCAAAGGAACGATCCACTGGGTAGAAGCTTCCAATGCAGGCAAAGCAACCGTTCGTCTCTACGAAAATATCGTAGATGAAGAAAAGGGTGTTTACAACAAAGAAGACGGTTCCCTCAATGTGAACCCGAATTCTCTGACCACCGTAACTGCTTATGTAGAGCCAGCTCTTATGGAAGCCAAAGGATACGACAGCTTCCAGTTCGTAAGAAACGGATTCTTCTGTGCAGATATCCACGACTCCAAAGAAGGCGAGCCGGTATTCAACCGCATCGTTTCTCTCAAGAGTTCCTTCAAGCTTCCCAAAGCCTGATCCAGATTCACGCAATTACGCAAAAGTGCCCCGCCGGTAGTTGATCCGGCGAGGCACTTTTTATTTAATGAAATTATTCTTCTGTTTCAGGAGCTTTTTCTTCTGCTTCTTCTGTTTCCTGAACTTCTTCTTTTATTTCTTCTTCAAGAGCTTCTTCAGCCTCTGTTTCCTCTGCTTCTTCTTCCGCAGATTCCTCTACAGCTTCTTCGCTTTCTTCCCATGCTTCAAAGGATTCGTGAGCTTCTTTCTTTTCTTCTTTCTTCGGCTCTTCCTCTTCTTCAAAGTCATCATCGAAATCGTCGTCAAAATCGTCCTCGAAATCCTCGAGAGGTTTCTTCTTGAATGCCAGTGCTGCTACAGCTCCTGCCGCTGCGGCTGCTACGGCTCCGACTGCAACAAATCCCCAATATTTGTTTAATTTTGCCATAATACTCTGCTCCTTTCATATAACAGTTTGTTCTTTGTCACAAAGATTAGAATAATTATACTATTTTTTGTCCCAAAAAGAAAGGGAAAAGTTTCGTATCTTGCCTCTTATCCTCTGAAGTGCATTATCGATCGACTTGGGTGTTTTTCCCATAATCTTTGCGATCTGGATGTAACCATAACCCTTAAGATAATACTTCAGCACCTTGTTTTCCATTGGACTTAATGTCCGGTGGATCTCCTGTTCAAGGCTCCTCGTGCTTTCCTGGTCAATGATGATATTTTCAGGATTTTCCCACCAGGAACCTTCCAGCTCATCCGTTTCCTCCGGTTCTTCACTAAGTGAAATATAGGAGTTCAGAGGCATATGCTTCTGCCGGTTTGAATTCTGGATAGCACTGTAAAGCTGTCGGTCAATGCACATCCCCGCAAATGTCCGAAAAGAAGCATCTTTGTCAGGCTGATAACTCTGTACCGCCTTAAAAAGCCCGATCATTCCTTCCTGTATCAGATCATCGGTCTCACCGCCGATCAGGAACATGGCTCTTGCTTTCTGGCGGACAAATCCTTTGTATTTTTCCATCAGATAATCTGATATCTCTTCCTCACCAGATCTCAGCCTGGTGAGCAATTCTTCATCTGTGCATTTTTCATACTGGCACATAGAGAATCTCCATTTCTTATTTGCTTTCTGCCACGAGACGCTGTCTTACGATCTCATACGCAAGGACACCTGCTGCAACGGATGCATTCAGAGAATCGATATCTCCCTTCATCGGGATAGATGCGGTAAAGTCACATGCCTCTCTCACAAGACGACTGACTCCTTCGCCCTCGTTTCCGATCACAAGACCGATCGGTCCCGTCAGATTCATACGGTACATGCTCTCTCCGCCCATATCTGCACAGACGAACCAGATGCCTTTTTGCTTAAGTTCTTCCATAGTACGTACCAGATTGGTAACTTTGGCAACCGGTGTGTAATTGATCGCACCGGCAGATGTCTTGGCAACTGTGGAAGTTAGTCCGACAGCTCTGCGCTTCGGAATGATAACACCATGTGCACCTGCCAGGTTAGCTGTACGGATGATCGCACCAAGATTATGCGGATCCTCTACATTGTCCAGAAGGATCAGAAACGGCGGCTCACCCTTCTCCTCTGCCTTGGCGAGGATGTCTTCTACGGTGCTGTATTCATAAGCTGCAACCTGCGCGATCACACCCTGATGTGCATGTGTCTCACTGAGCTGGTCCAGTCTTTCTTTGGATACATAATTGATGATCGTGTCTTTTTTGCGAGCCTCTCTTGCGATCGTGCGGACTGGTCCGTCCTGGCATCCATCCAGGATAAAAAGCTTGTCCACGCATTTGCCTGAACGAAAAGCTTCCAGTACCGCGTTGCGGCCTTCTATCTGTTCACTCATAATCTGTCCTCTCCGATTCCCATACGGACAAGTTCAAGCATCCGTGTGTAATCTCCCTTTAAATATAAGTATCCCATCAATGCCTCAAAGCCTGTTGCCCTTCTGTAATCAGCCATGGTTGCATGCTTTGCCATTGTAGGAGAATGTGCGTTGCGGCCTCTGCGGTAGATGTTATGCTCTTCCTCGGTCAGTTTCTCCTCTATCACTTCCATGATCGCTGACTGAGAAGCTGCCTTTACCAGACTGCTTGCTTTTTTGTGAAGCTGGTTGACCGGACAGTTGCCCTTCCTGACAAGGACTGTACGGATGATCAGCTCATAGATCCCATCTCCGATATACGCCAGAGTCAGCGGAGAATAACTCCGCAGATCCTGGTTTTCAAGATGAAACAGTTCATCAAGCTGCATCAGATTCGTTTCCATTTTACGCCCTCACGAGTATCTTTCAGTTCGATGCCTTTTTCAAGAAGTAGTCCACGGATCTCATCTGCTCTTGCGAAATCTTTGGCTTTTCTTGCTGCCTGACGTTCTGCGATCAGGTTTTCGATCTCTTCGTCAAGGATCTCTTCTTTCTTCTCAAGAGTCAGTCCGAGAACATCGCAGAGTTTTGTCATAACTTCCAGAGTGTGTGCTGCAAATTCTGCGGAGCTTCCTTCCTGTACATTTGTGTTGGCAAATTTGACAAGTTCAAAGATCGCAGCCAGCGCATCAGCTGTGTTGAAGTCGTCATCCATAGCTTCCTCGAACTTAGTCACAAATGCAGTTTCTTCCTGCATCAGTTTCTTCTCGTCTTCTGTTGCTTCCTGCACAGCCGCTGCTGCCTTGCGGTCGCGAAGTCTTGCTGCTGCCTCTGTAATTCTCTCAAGCGCGTTCTTGGAGGATTCCATCAGATCTGCACTGAAATTGAGCGGGCTTCTGTAATGTGCGTTCAGCATGAAGAAACGAAGCACCTGCAGATCATACTGCTCGCTGATCTCTCTTACCGTACGGAAGTTTCCGAGCGATTTTGACATCTTGCGGTTGTCAATGTTCAGGAATGCATTGTGCATC
>OLSB01002709.1_pt1 | contig 14124 bp, 9 predicted proteins | sample 1672071 | NCBI WGS metagenome assembly OLSB01 (sample SAMEA3136642, study PRJEB25190) | human gut metagenome | biome: human gut; feature: human-associated habitat; material: faeces | place: Austria | collected 2013 | reverse complement strand
CGCCGTCCCGCCCTCAACAAGCTCCTCACTGAGGCGGAGAACAACTTCTGTGCCTACGCCCTCGGCGGCGGTCACCGCCACACCCCCGAGATCGAGCAGATCTTAGGGCTGGAGGGCCGGCTCGTGTTCACTCCGCATCTTGCCCCGCTCAACCGCGGACTGCTGTCCACGGTGACGCTGCCGCTGGCTTCGGGGGCTGCCCCCACTACCGAGGAGCTCGTGGAGCTGTATCGCGACTTCTACGCGGCAAGCCCGCTCGTCTCCGTCATGGACGCCGGCGTGCAGCCGCGCACGGCGTCGGTGGCGGGAACCTGCCGCGCCCAAGTGGGCGTGGCGATACACCCCGCCGGCATGATTGTGGCCACCGGCGCCATCGACAACCTGGGGAAGGGCGCGGCCGGCCAGGGCGTGCAGTGCGCCAACATCGTGTTCGGTCTGCCCGAGACTTGCGGTTTGGAAGAGATCGCCAACCCCGTGTAGGACTGGAAGGGGACGAGGGCCGTGTCGGCGCCGTCCCGTGGGAAAGAGAGGACCTATGACCGAGAACGACACTTTCGCTTTCGATCCTGAGGGCAATGCGGCCAGCGCGCTCGGCTTTTCCGCTGTGGGCGTGCACGCGGGCTTTAGGGCCGACCCGGAGCGTCTCGACATGGCGCTCGTCGTTGCCGACGAGCCCTGTGCGGCGGCGGCCACCTTCACGACCAATGTGTTCTGCGCGGCGCCCGTGCGCGTGTCCCGCGAGCACCTGAACGAAGGAGGCGCCGGCTCTCCCGCCTACGGGTGCGCCCGGGCCGTCGTCGTCAATTCTGGCATCGCGAACGCCGCCACGGGCGAGATCGGTTTGGAAAACGCCCGCAAGACCGCCGAGCTCGTCGGTGAGGCCGTGGGCTGCCCGGCCGACGAGGTGCTCGTGGCCTCTACGGGCGTCATCGGCCAGCACCTGCGCCTTGCGCCCTTCGCGGAGGGCGTGCCGGCGGCGCTTGCGGCCATGGCGAAAGTGGCCGACGATCTCGCCGGACGCACATCCCAGGGTCTGACGGCAGCCCGCGCCATCATGACCACCGACACCTGCCCCAAGCACGGCTCGGTCAGCTTCTCCGGCGACGGCATCGGATACCCGGGCGTCACCTTCACGGTGGGCGGTATGTGCAAGGGCGCGGGCATGATCATGCCGAACATGGCCACTATGATCGCCGTCATCACCACGGATGTGCCCATCGCGGCGCCCGATCTGTCGCAGGCCCTCACGGCGGCGGTGAACAAGAGCTTCAACAAAGTCACGGTGGACTCCGACACCTCCACCAACGACACCTGCTTCGCCCTGGCATCCGGCGCTGCCGCGCCCGACGGCCCCGCCTTCGCGCCGGGCACCCCGGCCTTCGACGCCTTCCAGCGCGCCCTCGATCAGCTTGCGACGACGCTCGCCCGCAAGATGGCCGCCGACGGCGAGGGGGCCACGCGCCTCATCACCGTCACCGTGCGTGGGGCCGCCACGGCTGACGACGCCGATGCGGCTGCTCGTACGGTGGCGAATTCGCCGCTCGTGAAGACCGCCGTCTACGGACACGATGCCAACTGGGGCCGTGTTGCCGCCGCCCTCGGACGGTCCGGTGCTCGTTTCAATCAGGAGGACGTGGATATCGATATACTGGGCCTGCCCGTGTGCCGTGCCGGTCTGGTGGTCGATTTCGACGAAGAAGAGGCCCTGCGGCGCTTCGAAGAACCCGAAGTGGCCATCGAGGTGGATCTGCACGCGGGGGAGGAGTCGGCCACGATGTGGACCTGCGACTTCTCGCACGAGTACGTGACGATCAATGGAGACTACCGCTCATGAAATACGCTAACGAAGCCCGCGCCGAGGGCGTGCCCGTACGCACCGGCGAGATCCTCTACGAGGCCATGCCATGGCTCAAGCAGGTGACGGGCAAGACCATCGTCATCAAGTACGGCGGCTCGGCCATGGAGAACCCCCAGCTGGCTGCCGAGGTCATGGCCGACATCGTGCTTTTGAAGATCTTGGGCGTGAACCCGGTGCTCGTCCATGGGGGCGGCAAGGCCATCAACCGCGCCTTCGCCAAGTTCGATCTGCCGGTGGAGTTTGTCGACGGCCAGCGCGTCACCACCGACGACGCCATGGATCTTGTGCGCATGGTGCTCACGGGCGAAGTGAACCAGCAGCTGGTGGAGGCCATGAACGCCCATGGCAACATGGGCGTGGGCGTGTCGGGCACCGACGCCGGCATCATCGTGGCCGAGCAGGCCGATCCGCGGCTGGGGCGTGTGGGCAAGATCACGCGCATCAACACGCCGCTCATCGAGGACTTGGTGGCCGACGACTACATTCCCATCATCGCCTCCATCGCCATTGGCGAGGACGGTGGCTGCTACAACGTGAACGCCGACGTTGCTGCCGGCTACATCGCCGCGGCCATCGGTGCCCACAAGATCATCTTCCTCACCGATGTGGACGGCCTCTACGAGAACTACCCCGACCCCGACTCCCTCATCGCCGAGATGACCCTCGGCGAGGCCGAGGCCATGGTGCGCGGCGACAAACTCTCCTCGGGCATGATCCCGAAGCTTTCCAGCTGCGTGCGCGCGCTGGATTCCGGCGTTAGCGCCGCCCATATCATCAACGGCACGGTGCCCCATGCGCTTCTGCTGGAAATGCTCACCGACTCCGGCATGGGCACCATGGTGGGAGGCCTCGCCTCGGCCCAGTTCCTGAACGTCTCCCCTGTCAGCAAATTCGCCGCCAAGCTCATCGAAAACCGTTAGGAGCATCCCATGACTCTCGCCCGCGAAATGGCTTTGGAATCCGAATACGTGATGGGCACCTTCGCCCGCAAGCCCGTGGAATTCGTCGAAGGCCACGGCATGACGCTCATCGACGATGCCGGCAACGAGTACCTCGATTTCCTCTCCGGCATCGGTGTCTGCAGCCTCGGCCACTGCCACCCCTCCATCGTGCAGACCGTGAGCGATCAGGCCGCCAAGCTCATCCATGTGAGCAATTACTACTACATCGAGCACCGCGGGGAAGTGGCCCAGCTGCTGTCGAACATGTTGAACGCCTATGTCGACGAGCCGAGCCCCGAGACGTGGAAGACCTTCTTCGCGAACTCCGGCGCCGAGGCCAACGAGTGCGCTATCAAGCTGGCGCGCCTGTACGCCCGTCGCCGCACGGAGGCCGCCGGCAAAGATGCCGAGTTGGCCCCGCGCCTCATCGTCACCCTGGCCAAGAGCTTCCACGGCCGCACCTTGGCGACGCTTGCGGCCACGGCCCAGCCGGCCAAGCAGGAGGCCTTCCAGCCGCTTCCGGGCGGGTTCACCGCCACGCCCATCAACGACGTGGAAGCTTTGGAGCGCCTGTTCGAGACCCAGGGCGATCGCATCTGCGCTGTCATGATCGAGTGCATCCAGGGCGAGAGCGGCGTGCACCCCTGCACTGAGGAGTTCGTCTGCGCCATCCGCCGACTCACCGAAGAGCACGGTGCGCTCATGATCTGCGACGAGGTGCAGAGCGGCATCTTCCGCACGGGTGTGCCCTACGGGTTCCAGAACTTCGGCGTGCTGCCTGACATCGTCACCATGGCAAAGGGCATCGCTTCCGGTATCGTGGCCGGTGCCTGCGCGGCGAAAAGCTCCATCGCGGCGGCCTTTGCGCCGGGCGACCACGGCACCACCTTCGGCGGCTCGAACATCGCCATGGCCGCGGCCCACGTGACGCTCTCCACGCTGCTCGCCCCGGGCATGGGCGCGCAGATCGAGTCGGTCGGCGCCTACATGCGCGAGCGTTTGGCCCGGCTGCCCCACGTGCAGGAGGTGCGCGGCTTCGGCCTCATGAACGGCATCGATCTCACCCATGAGGCGCCGTCGGCGCCCGATGTGGTGGCCGCCGGCCTGGAAGCGGGCCTCGTCCTGAACGCCACCGGCCCCCATACGCTGCGTTTCCTGCCCCCGCTCATCTGCACGGAAGCCGACGTGGACGTGCTGGTGCAGAAACTGGAGCAGCTGCTGTAAGATGCCATCACATGGAGTCTTCATCGAGCGACCCTTGCACAAAAAGCTTGGGTCGCTCTTGCTTATAAGCGCACAATTTCCCAGGTAAAATCAGCAAATTTTTGTGCAACTGCACAGCACAGTGCACAATTAAATTGCGCCGTTTCCGCAAAAATTTTGAAATTCGGGGTTGACGACTCATAAATTAGGGCATAATGCCGTCAACCGCACAGCCGAGGGCTTACGGCGCAAGGCGCCAGGGCCCCATAACTCGGACGGCTGCGCGTACTTGAAAGGAATTGTCACGATGCAGGCAGCAGCTCTCATAGCTTCCAAGCACAGCGGAATCGCTGCTGCTGCCCCGTGCTCCCAGTTCCTCGCCACGGCTTACGTCGACCGACGCCGACGTACCTCTTCTCTGCGACGCCGACGCGCGTAGCAGATCTTTTCGCGCGCTCAGCGCACCGCCGCGCGGCCCCGCCCGGGTCCGCCAAAGGCCGTGGCCTCCCGAAGTTCCTCTTCGAAACCTCAAGCACCATCGCGCAGGAACCCTGCGCATCGTCCTAGACGCGACTTCATGCCACGCCTTTCCATCGCAAAGCGAGCCGGGCACCTCATAGGGCAACCCAAAAGCAGCTCCCGACACGAAAGGCAACTCCCATGACTACGACGAACTCCTCCCTCCACGACGCCCCGCAGATTTCCGCCAAGCCGGCTCCCGGCGAGAAGGAGCGGTGCGTGCTCGCCTACTCCGGCGGCCTCGACACCTCCGTGTGCATCAAATGGCTGCAAGAGGAATACGGCCTCGACGTCATCGCCGTCGTGGGTGATCTCGGCCAGGAGCACGAGGGCCTCGAGGCCATCAAGGCCAAGGCGCTCGCCACCGGTGCCATCGGCTGCGCGGTCATCGACATGCGGGAGACCTTCGCCAACGAGTACCTCTCCTGCGCCATGGCCGCCAACGCCATGTACGAGAACAAGTACCCGCTCGTGAGCGCGCTCTCGCGGCCGCTCATCGCCAAGCACCTCGTGGCGGTGGCCCACCAGTTCGGCGCCAAATACGTGGCTCACGGCTGCACCGGCAAGGGCAACGATCAGGTGCGTTTCGAATCCTCGGTACTCATGCTGGACCCCGCGCTCACCATCATCGCGCCGGTGCGCAACTGGGATCTCGGCTGCCGGGCCGACGAGATCGCCTGGGCGGCGGCCCACGGCGTGCCGGTGAAGGCCACCACCGACAAGCCCTACTCCATTGACGACAACCTGTGGGGCCGGGCCATCGAGTGCGGCGTGCTGGAAGATCCCTGGTGCGAGCCGCCGGCGGACATTTGGACCATGACGTGCGATCCGGCTTGCGCCCCCGATGAGCCCACTTACGTGGAAATCGAGTTCGATCAGGGCGTTCCCTGTGCGCTTGACGGCACTCCGATGAGCTTCCTCGACATCATCTACGCCATGAACGACATCGCCGGCAGCAACGGCTTCGGCCGCATCGATATGGTGGAGAACCGGCTCGTGGGCGTGAAGAGCCGCGAATGCTACGAGGTGCCGGGAGGTTTGGCCCTCATCCAGGCCCACAAGGCCCTGGAGGATCTGTGCCTCGAGCGGGGCGTGCTGCATCACAAGCTCGCCATCGAGCAGACCTGGGCCGAGCAGGTGTACAACGGCCTGTGGTTCTCGCCGCTGAAGGAGGCCTTCGACGCCTTCCTCGCCCACACCCAGCAGTGCGTCACCGGCACAGTGAAGCTGAAATTCTTCAAGGGCTCCTGCACGGTGGTGGGACGGAAGAGCACCTACTCGCTCTATGATTTCGGTCTGGCCACCTACGACGCCGACGACGCCTTTGACCATCAGGCCGCCAAGGGCTTCATCGACATCCACGGCCTGTCCTGCAAGGTGTGGGCGAAAAACCGGCTCGCCACGGGCGCACGGATGCCCTCCTACGACGACGTGGATCTCACGAAGACCGCCTATGGCAAGACGAGTGCCGTGGTGGAGGCCGCCGAGGAGATTTTGGAAGACGCCGACGCCGTCACGGCCTAGGGGCGCTAGACTAGCACGATAACAAGGGAAGCGGGCGGTCTTGAGGGCCGCCCGCTCGGTTCAACGACTACCGAGGAGACACTATGGCATTGTGGTCTGGAAGATTCACCGAAGGCGCCGACGCCTTTACCCAGCGCTTCGGCGCATCGCTGCCCGTGGACCAGCGGCTCTATGCTGAGGACATCGCCGGTTCTATCGCCCACGCCACCATGCTGGCCGCCCAGGGCATCATCGCCGAGGCTGACGCCGAGGCCATTGTGGCGGGCCTTAAGGGCATTCTGACCGACATCGAGTCCGGCGCGCTTGTCTTCGACGTGATGGAAAGCGAGGACATCCACATGGCCATCGAGGCGGAGCTGACCCGCCGCGTGGGGGATGCCGGGGCGCGGCTGCACACGGGCCGCTCGCGCAACGACCAGGTGGCAACCGACACGCGCCTGTACGCCAAGCGTCGTGCCGGCGAGCTTATGGCCGCCAACGTTGCCCTGCGCGAGGCGCTCATCGCCCAGGCCGAGGCGAACTTCGACGTCATCCTGCCGGGCTACACGCACCTGCAGCACGCCCAGCCGGTGCTCTTCTCGCACCATATGCTCGCCTACGTGCAGATGCTCGGCCGCGACTACCAGCGCCTCGCCGCGGCCCGCGACGCCGCCGACGCGTGCCCCTTGGGAGCGGCGGCTTTGGCCGGGACCACCTACCCGCTCGATCGCTTCGCCACCGCGGAAGCGCTCGGTTTCGACCATCCCATTCCGAATTCGCTCGACGCTGTGTCCGATCGCGATTTCCTGCTTGATCTCATCTACGCCTGCAGCGTGTCGTGCTTGCACCTGTCGCGTTTGTGCGAGGAAATCGTGCTGTGGTCCTCGGCGGAGTTCGGCTTCATCACGCTGTCGGACGCCTACTCCACCGGCTCCTCCATCATGCCCCAGAAGAAGAACCCCGATTTCGCGGAGCTCATCCGCGGCAAGTCGGGCCGGGTCGTGGGCGATCTGGTGGCCCTCATGATGACGTTGAAGTCGCTGCCGCTTGCCTACAACAAGGATCTTCAGGAGGACAAGGAGGGCGCCATGGACGCCGCCGACACCCTGGAGGACTGCTACGTATGCGCTGCCGGCATGATCGCCACCATGACGGTGAACGCCGACGCCATGGCCGCCCAAGCGAAGAAGGGATATCTGGCCGCGACGGATGTGGCCGATTACCTGGCCAAGAAGGGCCTGCCCTTCCGCCGGGCCCACGAGATCGTGGGGCATCTGGTGCTTCTGTGCGACCAGCGCGGCTGCGATTTGGAAGATCTCACGCTGGACGATTTCAAGGCGGAAAGCGATCTCTTCGAATCCGATATTGTGGAGTGCCTGAACCTGCCCGCCATCGTTGCCGCCCGCACCACCTTCGGCGGCACGGCCCCCGAAGCGGTGCGCGTGCAGCTGGCGGCCGCCAAGGCGCAGCTGGAAGGTGCTTGCGCATAGCTCGCTTTCAAAGGGCTGAGGCTCGGCCTGTTCCATAGCGGGAAATAAGATACTCGTGATTATTACAATCACGAGTATCTTACGTTCGGGGGACAGACTGCTGGGCTGTCCTCTGTGCATTTCCTGGTGGCGGCTCCATCTTATGAACCCTCCATAACTCATTGGTAAAATGGCCAGACCTATAACTGATGGAGGTTAATTCGTGGGTTCTCGCGCAATGAAGGGCCGTAAGGGCACGAAAGTAAAGAATAAGAAGGTCATCGTTTTGTCGGTGCTGGGCGTGTTCGTCGCCTTTCTCGCGGCGGGCGTGTTCGGCGTGGTGACGCTGTGCAACTCCTGGCTGGAGGATCTGCCCGACTACCAGAACGCCGACGCTTACAACACGGCGCAGCCAACCATGGTTTACGCATCGGACGGCACGACGCTGCTCGCCGAGTTCCAGCTGGAGAATCGCGACCCGGTGGCTCTCGACCAGATTAGCGAGTACGTGCTGAAGGGCACCGTCGCCACCGAGGACGAGCGCTTCTACACCCACTCCGGCGTCGATTACCTCGGTGTGGCCCGCGCGCTCGTGAACAACCTCATGGGCGGCGAGCTGGAGGGCGCCTCCACCATCACTCAGCAGTTCGTGCGCAACACGATTCTTTCCGACGAGATGCGCGACATCTCCTTCAAGCGCAAAATCCGCGAGATGTACATTTCCCAGAAGCTGGAAGAGCAGTACTCCAAAGACGAGATCCTGCTCATGTACCTGAACACTATCAACTACGGTTCCGGTGCCTACGGTATCGAGGCCGCCGCCGAGCGCTACTTCTCCAAGGACGCGAAGGACCTCACGTTGAACGAGGCGGCCACGCTCGTGGGCATTCCCCAGTCGCCCACCTACAATAACCCCATCGATTATCCGGACAACTGCCTGAAGCGCCGCAACACCGTGCTCGACCGCATGGTGTCCAACGGGGTTATCACGGCGGAGGAGGCCGACGCGGTGAAGGCCGAGCCCATCGAGCTGAACCCCTCCGAGCCCTCCATGACGGGCATTCTGGCCTACCCCTACTTCACGAGCTACGTGCGCAACCAGCTGACCAACCCCGAGGGCAAGTACGCCTATTCCACCTCCGAGCTGTTCAAGGGCGGGTTGAAGGTGATCACGACGCTGGATATCGAGGCCCAGACCGCCGCCGAAGAGGCTGCGGCCGAAAAGGAAGAGGAGGCCGGCGATCCCTTCGAGGTGGCCATGGCCGTTGTGAACCCCGAGAACGGCTACATCGACGCGCTGGTGGGCGGTCGCGATTACGAGAGCTCCCAGGTGAACATGGCCACGGGCGAGGGCGGCGCGGGCCGTCAGGCCGGATCGTCGTTCAAGCTGTTCACGCTTTTGGCGGCTATCAACGAGGGCATCGACCCGGAAACGCTCATCGATGCTGGCTACAAGGTTGATTTGGAGGGCGGCGAGCCTGTCTACAACAACGATAAGGCCGATTACGGCACGCGCACCATCAAGAGCGCTTTCGGCGTGTCGTCGAACACGGCGTTTATTCGCTTGCTTCTCTCCGTGGGCGTCGATAAGGTGATCGAGATGGCCCACGCCATGGGTATCACCTCCGATTTGCCGGCGGTGGCGGGCCTTACCCTGGGCATCGGTTCGGTCACGCCGCTCGAAATGGCTGACGCCTATGCCACGGTGGCCAACGGCGGCGTCCACTACGATCCGGAGTGCATCATCTCCATCGAGGACAAGAACGGCAACGTCATCGTGGACAACACCGACCCCACGGGCGAGCGGGTGTTCTCTCGCGAAGTGGCTCGGGCGGCGCTCGACTGCATGGAAGTGGTCATCGACAACGGCACTGGCAAGGCGGCTCGTCCCGATAACGGCCAGGAGGCCGGAGGCAAGACCGGTACCACCGACGACAAGAAGGACAGCTGGTTTTGCGGTGTGACCCCGCAGTACGCCGTGGCCATCTGGCTGGGCGACCGCTCCGACTATTCCGAGGCCCAGGCGACGACTACGACGGCGGCCAGCGTCTTCGGCGATTTCATCGACAAGATGATCTCCCCGACGCAGACGGTGAAGTTCTTCGAGGCAGATAAGCCCGAGTACAAGAAGGATTACCGCGACGAGGACAACCATATCGGCGGCTACTACTCTTCCAAGAAAAAGAAAGACGACACCGAGGTGACCACGAAGCAGGATGATGAGGAGACGCCCGAGGGCGACGGCGACGAGAACGGCGGCAACGAAGGCGGAGAGGGCAACGAGGGCGGCGGCAACGCCGAGCCGACACCGACACCGACGCCGGAGCCTACCCCGGAGCCCGAGCCAACGCCGGAGCCGACGCCGGAGCCGACGCCCGACCCAGCCCCGGACGACGGTGGCGGCGAGGGTGCCTAAAGCAGCGTAGCCGCGACATAATTGTTGCGATACCGTGACGGCGGTACGGGCCCGGGGGTGCGGACTGCTATCATAGCGAATGAGAAACCAAAGCCTCGCTCGACGAGGCTGCCCTGAGCAAGCAACCGGTGCCTCAAGGTACCGAAGACGGGAGAAATCATGAGGAAACGTACCATCGCGCGGGTTTTGGCTGTGGCCCTTGGCGCGGCTTTGGCCCTCGGCGCTCTTGCCGGTTGCCAGTCGCCGGCCACTGGAGCCACCGACCAGCAGCAGGCCAATCGCACCTACATGACCAAGGTCAACCAGGCGGTGGAGGAGCTGAACACGCGCCTCGGCGAATTCGACGAGGCGGTGGCTCAGGAGAGCGTCGTCAATATGCGCAACAAGGCCAACAGCGCCTTCGAGGCCATTGACGCTCTGGCGGCCATCGATACGCCGGACGCCATGAAGGACCTGCAGACGAACTATGTCGACGGCTGCAACAAGCTCAAGGATGCTTTGAACAGCTACATCGATTTGTACACGGAAATCAGCAGCGCAACCGAGGAGGCGCCCTTCGACTTCAGCGCCTACGACGGGCGCGTGAAGGAAATCCAAGACGCCTACAACGAGGGCATCGACAAACTGAAGGCCGCCGACGAAGAGGCTTTGAAGCTGAATGAAGACTAATCAAGTAGAACTGCTGGCGCCGGCCGGCAATATGGCGGCGCTGCATGCGGCGGTGACTGGTGGGGCCGATGCGGTGTATCTGGGGCTTGAGACCTTCAATGCGCGGCGCGGGGCCGACAACTTCACCCTGGAGACGCTGCGGGAGGCCTGCGACTTCGCGCATCTGCGCGGGGTTTCCGTCTACGTCACCATGAACACCATCATCCTGCCCGACGAGGTAGGGGAGGCCTTGGAATGCGTGCGCCAGGCTTACCGCGCCGGAGCCGACGGCTTCATCGTACAGGACATCGGCCTGGCTGCGGAGATCTCCCGCACGCTCCCCGAAGCGTCGCTGCACCTTTCCACGCAGATGAACACCCACAACCTCGCCGGCGTGCGCGCGGCGGCCCGCTTAGGGGCCGAGCGCATTACGCTCGCCCGTGAGGTGTCGCTGGACGAGATCGCCCTTCTGTGCGCGGCGGCGGCCGAAGAGGGGATGGAAGTGGAGGTGTTCGCCCACGGCGCATTGTGCGTGTGCTACTCGGGCCAGTGCTTCATGTCCTCCATGATCGGCGGCCGCTCGGCCAACCGGGGGATGTGCGCTCAAGCGTGCCGGCTTCCCTATGAGCTGCAGAACAAGGCTCTGCAGAAGAGCCTTCCCTCGCCGGGCGATCACTTGCTTTCGCCCCAGGATCTGTGCACGGTGGATCGCGTGGACGACCTCGTGGCCGCCGGCGCGGCGTCGCTTAAAATCGAGGGCCGCATGAAGTCGCCCGAGTACGTTTTCGCCGTGACCTCCGTCTATCGTAAAGCTCTCGATGCTGCTTTGGCGAAGGAGAACGCGGCTATCACCGATGCCGATCGCGACCGCCTCACCGATGCCTTCTCCCGCGGTTTCACCACGGCCTATCTGGACGGCAAACGCGGCAACGATATCATGAGTTACCAGCGTCCCAACAACCGCGGCCTGTTCCTCGGCCGCGTCGACGAGGTGCGCGATGGCGCCGCCTATTTGAAGAGCGCCCATGCTCTGACAGAAGGCGACGTCCTGGAGTTCTGGACGCGCAAGGGCAACGGCACGCTGACGCTGGGGCCGGTGCGCACCGACAAGAAGGGCCGCTACCATTTGCCGCTGGAAGGCAAGACGCGCACGGTGAAGGCCGGCGACCGCGTTTTCCGCGTCCGCAGTGCCGAGGCCGCCTTCGAAGACGACGCCCGTGAGCCCCGCGTGCCCCTCGTCGGCACCGCCACCCTCCACATCGGCGAGCCTCTTCGCATGGAGTTCCGCCCCGCAGCCGAGGCCGATATTGAAGGCGCTCCCCGCACCACCCTCGCCGTTGCCCGTCGCCTGCAAGCTGCCTTCCCCGATGGGGTTTCCGGTGTCGCCGAAGGCGCGCCCGTAGAGGCGGCTCGCACCCGCGCCGTCTCCTTCGACGACGTTGCCGCCCACATCGACCGCCTTGGCAACACGCCCTACCAGCTGGTGAACCTTACTATCGATATGGACGACGGCGTCGGCATCGGCTTCTCGGCCCTGCATGGCGTGCGCGCGGCGGCGCTGGACGTCCTCACCGAAGCGCTTACCGCCGAGGGCCACGGGCGCACCGTGCCCCGCACTACTCCGCGCGAGCCTCTGCCCGCAGCGCGTCCCACCGGCTGCCGCGTGGCTGTCACGGTCACGAACCCCGCTTGCGCTCGCGCCGCCAAGCGCGCCGGCGCGCACCTCATCTATGTGCCGGCTCTGAACTACCGGCGCGGCGAGGCGGTTATCGCCGGCCAGAAGAACGCCGCTGCCGAGCAGGCCGGCTACCCCAAGGGCTGCATTCCCATCATGCCTGTGGCCGATCACGAGGCCGTTGGCGGCGCGCGCGAAGCGGTCGTCGATGCCGACGTGTGGAAGTATGCTGCTGAGGGCAAGCCGCTTTTGGCCGAAAGCCTCGGTGCTATGGAACGGGCTTCCGAAGAGGGGGCGCTGCTCGATGTCGGCTCCCATGTGCCCATTACCAACGGGCTCTCGCTGGCTGTCGCTAGCGAGTTCGGGGCCGCGCGCGTGTGGCTCTCGCCGGAGCTCACGCTGCGGCAAATCGAGGAGGTTGCCAAAGATGCCCCGGTGGAGCTGGGCGTGCTGCTCATCGGCGCCCAGGAACTCATGGTCACCGAGCACTGCATGCTCATGAGCCAGGGCCCCTGCGACGAGAACTGCGCCGAATGCCCGCGTCGCAAGAGCCCCCATGTGCTGAAGGATCGCAAGGGCTACGAGTTCCCGGTCGTCACCGACGCCATGGGCCGCAGCCACCTCTACAACGCGGTGGAACTGGATATCGCCTCGTCGATGCCCGAGTTGCTCGCGGCCGGTATCTCCTCCTATATGGTGGACGCCACCCTCATGAACGCCGAGGAGACGGCCCACGCCGTGGGACGCGCCATTCGTGCCCTGCATGTGGCCCAAAACGACGGCAACGCCATCGCGAAGATGCCCAACACCACCTCCGGCCACCTCTACCGCGGCGTCTCGTAGCGGGCAATTGCCTGCCGAGGGAGTTCCCTCCTCTCTCGGCAAAAACTGCCCTCGGGCTGTGGTGTAAGACATGGATAACTTATTCAAAATCAGAGAAACCCCTGGTCAAGCAATTGCAGTAATTTGTTAACTTAGGAATACACCGAAGCCCGAGGGGCAAAAATGTCGTGAAGAGACATCCGTCCTGGCAAAAAGCGCCTTCTGGCTGCGCCCGGAGCGTGGTGGTGGGCGCAAGAACCATCTCATTTCGGAGCACAATGCTGGAAGGCGAAACATTATGCACAGAAGCATAATGTTTCGCTGCATAATCTTTCCATCGCTTGGCGAGTGCAAGTTTAAGAGCGCTCCCGTCGGCGCCAATGTGCTGGCTGAACTGGAGGAGAAGAGCCGCGCCGCGAAATGGGGCGCTCCTGGGCGCTCCTGGGCGCGCGTGGAGTGCTGCGCGCTCTTCAGTATCAGCGGCTTCAGTGACGCGCTGCGTGAAACCGTCGGCCGACGTCCGAACGTGCTGCTGTTCGAATAGAAGGGCCTGTGTCTAGGATGTGAACGGGAAGAGGCCGCTGAGGTCGAGGTTGAGCCCCAGTTTTAAATACCCAGCCAGTAAAGAAAATAGAAGAAGCTTCTGGATATCTGCGGATTGTCTTATTCGCTTACACTCTAGGCTCTATGCCGTTTGCACTGAAGAGAAATGCAAAATATGACATAGATGGTACTAGAAATTACAGTTGTCAAAAAAGGTCATTGAAGCATGTAGGTGTCTGGTGAATAATGCCTGCTTAATCAGGAGAAGAAGCCCTTATATCTAGGTGCGGAGGTTTTGCAGTGAAGATGGCTCGGATGGTGCTAAGGTGTGGTCTAGTGGTTCTATTGTGCATAGCGCTAACTCCTTTCTGCGTGTTGGCGGATGAGGGGACGGCGGTATCTGAGCCTGTTTTTGGAGAAATCAATGACAAAGGCGCTGAAGATGTTCAGGCACAAGAAGAGACGGGGGAAGAGGGAAGCGCAAGCGAAAACAAGATAGACGAAACCCAAAATGAGATACACGAGAG
>OLSB01002706.1_pt1 | contig 14145 bp, 7 predicted proteins | sample 1672071 | NCBI WGS metagenome assembly OLSB01 (sample SAMEA3136642, study PRJEB25190) | human gut metagenome | biome: human gut; feature: human-associated habitat; material: faeces | place: Austria | collected 2013 | reverse complement strand
CTTATGAACCTGCGCGGCCTTTTTCTTGGCCACGGCCAGCATCAGCTTGAGGCGGTTGAGCTGATTGGCTTCGCTGGAGCCGGGATCGTAATCCACGGCCACGATGTTGGCGTCCGGATAATGGGCACGCAGCTTCTTAATCACGCCCTTGCCCACCACGTGGTTGGGCAGGCAGGCAAAGGGCTGGATGCACACGATATTGCTCACGCCCGTAGTGAGCAGCTCTGCCATCTCCCCCGCGAGGAACCAGCCTTCGCCGTACTGGTTGCCCTGCGCAAGGAAGGGCTCGGCCAGCGCTGCAATCTGCTCAATGGGCATGGGCGCCTCAAAGCGTCTGCTCCGGCTCAGTGCATCGATCGCAGGTCCGCGCGCCACTCGAATAGCGCTCACCACCAGCCGCGCCACAGCGGATGAAGTCCACTTAAGTCCCAGATAGCGGTGCTTGAAGAAGCCCCCGTAGAAACTGTAGTTGAAGAAATCCATCAGGTCCGGCACCACCGCTTCCGCGCCCTCGCGCTCCAGCAGCTCCACCAGGTGGTTGTTGGCCACAGGCATGTACTTGACCAGAATTTCCCCCACCACGCCCACGCGCGGCTTGACCAGCGTTTCATCGATGGGCAGAGCGTCAAAGTCCTGCACCAGCTCGCGGCAGACTTGCCGGTAGGAACGGGACGGATGCTTTTCAACGATCGAATCCACGCAGATGTCCCGCCATTTGGCGGCCAGCGCGTCGGCGGAGCCCTTTTCCTTTTCATAGGGCCTGACGCGGTAGAGGCAGCGCATGAGCAGGTCGCCGTAAACCAGCGCGCGGACCGCCGCCATCAGCATGGAGGGTGAAATCTTCAGTCCCTCATTTTTCTCCATGCCGTTGGCGTTGAAGGAGATCACCGGAATGTGGGAAAGTCCCGCCTTATCCAGCGCACGGCGGATGAAACCCACATAGTTGCTGGCACGGCAGCAGCCGCCCGTCTGCGTCATGGCCAGGGCCAGACGGTCTGTATCATACTTGCCGGACAGCACGGCCTCCATCATCTGGCCTACCGTAATGATGGAAGGATAGCACGCGTCGTTATTGACAAAGCGCAATCCCGTTTCGATCGCGGAACGCCCATCGTTTTCGAGCATCACCACATGATAGCCATAGCGGCGCATCGCGGGCTGAAGGATATCAAAATGAATGGGGCTCATCTTGGGGGCCAGAATGGTATAGCCCTCGTCAAACATTTTTTTGGTAAACTCCGTGCGGTGATAGGCCGCCGGCATGATCTGCCTCTCCCGCTTGCGCCGCCGGCGCTGCTCCATGGCCGCCAGGAGGCTGCGGATGCGAATGCGCGCCGCGCCCAGGCTGTTGACCTCGTCGATCTTGATGAGGGTATACAGCTTGCCAGAGCCCTCCAGAATTTCGCTCACCTGATCCGCCGTGATGGCATCCAGCCCACAGCCAAAGGAGTTAAGCTGGATCAGCTCCAGGTCGTCGCGCGTGCGCACAAACTCCGCCGCCCGGTACAGGCGGGAATGGTACACCCACTGGTCGTTCACGCGCAGAGGATGCTCCGGAGGCAGGGTTTGGGGCAGGCTGTCTTCGCTAAGTACGGCCAGGTTGTAGGAGGCGATCAGCTCCGGGATGCCGTGGTTGATCTCCGGGTCCACATGATAGGGCCGCCCTGCCAGCACGATGCCGGGCCGCCCGTTATCCTGCATCCATTGCAGGGCGCGTGCCCCCTCTGCGCGCACATCCTCCTTGGCGCGCAGCTGCTCCGCCCAGGCCGCGTGAACGGCCTCGCGGGTTTTGCGGGGAGCAATGCCGAAGCTGTCCTCAAAGAAATGCGCCAGCCGGTCTGCCGCCACCTTTTCGCTGGTCAGCGCCAGGAAGGGCTTGAGGAACCGCACCCCGTCGATATCCTCCACGTTGTTGGCGATGTTTTCAGGGTTGGCGATCACCATGGGGCAGTTAAAATGATTCTGCGCGCCGGGGTCCTCCTGATGCTCATAAAAGACGCTGGGGTAGAAAATCGTCTTCACGCCCTGATTGATCAGCCACTGGATATGCCCGTGCGCCAGCTTGGCGGGGTAGCATTCGCTCTCCGAGGGGATGGATTCCATGCCCAGCTCGTAGATGGCGCGCGAGGTCAGCGGCGAGAGCACCACGCGGAAACCCAGCCGCCCCAGCAGCGTAGCCCAGAAGGGGTAGTTCTCATACATGTTGAGCACTCTGGGCACGCCGATTTCGCCCATGGGCGCATTCGCGGCTTCCAGCGGCGCATAGTCGAACATGCGATGCAGCTTGTAAGCGGGTACATTGGGACCATTCTGAGCGGTGCGCTGCCCGCCCAGTCCCTTTTCACAGCGGTTGCCCGTGATGTGCCGCCTTCCGCCGTCAAAAAGGTTGATGGTCAGCATGCAGTGATTGGCGCAGCCCTGGCACCGCGCCGTGGTGGTCCGATAGCTCAGCGCGAGAATCCTGGAAATGGGCAGCATGGAGGTGGGTTGTCCCGTATATCGCTCCCGCGCCAGCAACGCCGCCCCGAACGCGCCCATGATGCCCGCAATGTCCGGGCACACCGCCTCGGTCCCGGACAGCTGCTCAAAGGCCCTGAGCACGGCCTTGTTGTGGAAGGTGCCGCCCTGCACCACCACGTGCTCGCCCAGCGCCTTGGCACTGGAGAGCTTGATGACCTTGAACAGCGCGTTTTTCACCACCGAGCAGGCCAGTCCCGCGGAGATATCCTGTACGGACGCGCCCTGCTTCTGCGCCTGCTTGACATTGGAATTCATAAACACGGTACAGCGCGTGCCCAGATCGACGGGCTGGGGCGCAAACAGCGCCTCGGCGGCGAAGCCCTCCGCGGTATAGCCCATGGACATGGCGAAGTTTTCCAGAAACGACCCGCAGCCCGACGAGCAGGCCTCGTTGAGCAGAACGGTATCTACCGCGCCGCCCCTGAGCTTGATACACTTCATATCCTGCCCGCCGATGTCCAGCACGCAGTCCACGCGGGGATCGAAGAAGGAGGCCGCCGTGCAGTGCGCGATGGTCTCTACCTCTCCTTCGTCCAGACAGAAGGCGGATTTGAGCAGCTCCTCGCCATAGCCCGTGGAGCAAGAGCGCGCAATTCTGGCCCCGGCGGGCATCAGCCGCTCAAGCTCGGCCATGGCGCGTTTGGCAGTTTCGATGGGGCTGCCCTGGTTGCCGGCGTAGAAGGAATAGAGCAGCTCGCCCTCCATGCCGATAAGCGCCAGTTTGGTGGTGGTTGATCCCGCGTCAATACCCAAGAAACATTCCCCGCGATAGGTGGATAAATCGCCCCTTCGCACGGAAGCGCGCTCATGCCGCTGGAGAAAATCGCGGTATTCCCCGTGATTGGCAAACAGCGGCGGCAGGCGCTTGAGTCCCTCGGTCAGCGCCACACCCTGTGCAAGCCGGTCAATCAGCTGATCCAGCGGCACCTCCTTGCCCTCTGCGCGCATGGCAGCGCCCCTGGCGGCAAAAAGGTGACTGTCCGCCGGGGTGATGGCGGTTTCATCCGTCAGATGCAGGGTGCGGATAAAGGCGTTGCGCAGCTCCGGCAAGAAGTGGAGCGGACCGCCCAGAAACGCCACGCGCCCGCGAATCGGCTTGCCGCAGGCCAGGCCTGAGATGGTCTGGTTCACCACGGCCTGAAAGATGCTGGCCGCCAGGTCCTCGCGAGCCGCGCCCTCGTTGATGAGCGGCTGGATATCCGACTTGGCGAACACGCCGCAGCGCGCCGCGATGGGATAAATCTCGTGATAGTTCGCCGCCAGATCATTCAGCCCTGCCGCGTCCGTTTTGAGCAGCGCCGCCATCTGGTCGATAAACGACCCCGTGCCGCCCGCGCACACGCCGTTCATGCGTTCCTCCACGCCGCCGGTGAAATAGATGATCTTTGCATCCTCACCGCCCAGCTCAATGGCCACATCCGTGCCCGGTGCGGCAGCTTCCAGCGCCTCGGCCACGGCCACGACCTCCTGCTCGAAGGTCACGTGCAGCGCGTCCGCCAGCGACAGCGCGCCCGAACCTGTCATGCCCACCCGCAGGCAGCATGAACCCAGCCGGCCGCGCACATCGCGCAAAAGATCGGCCAGGGTTTCCTGTGTTCGTGCGCAGTGCCGGCGGTAGTCGCTGAAAAGCGTATGCCCGTCCGCATCCGTCACCACCAGTTTCACCGTCGTCGAACCGATGTCAATTCCCGCTTGATACACTTTCATGGACATGTTGCACTTCGCCTCCCGGGGCTCCCGCCGGCCGGCCCCGCTAAAACATAAGATATTCTCAAAAAACAATAAGACCGGCATCCCTACTGGATGTCGATCTTCTTGTATCGGCCTTGCGGCGATAGCTGGCTGGGGTAGCAGGATTTGAACCTACGAATGCGGGAGTCAAAGTCCCGTGCCTTACCGCTTGGCGATACCCCAACAAGGGGAAAAGTGGGGTGAGTAGTGGGGTTCGAACCCACGACATCCAGAGCCACAATCTGGCGCTCTACCGCTGAACTATACCCACCATGTCTGGCGCGCCTGAAGGGATTCGAACCCCTGACCCACGGCTTAGAAGGCCGTTGCTCTATCCGACTGAGCTACAGGCGCAGGCCGCTGTCGGGGAGTGTCGGGGGATTTGATTCCCTGCTGACAAGAACAGATGATAGCACAACTCGTCCTATTTGTCAACATCATTTTTTAATTTTTTTGATATTTTTGTCAGCCGCCACGCAAAAAGCGGGGCCGCAACCGCAGCCCCGCGCAAATGGATGGTTAAAAAGTCATGATCTCCGATATTTCCGCCGGGCTATCCTGCTGAATGCGGTTCAGGATGCGGTCTTTCTCCTCCCCCTCAGCCATCACGGGCTGAAAGTTGGTGGTGCCATCCTGCACGCCGCTGGTCAGGATGGGAATCAGCCGCGCCTGCACGCCATCGCACACCTGATGGTCAAAATGCAGCGTCAGCTGCACCACCAGGCCGTCATAGTCCGTGGGGTTCAGATTGCCGCCGAACACAAAATTGCCCAGGCTGTAAAAGATGGGCTTGCCGTTGTACACTTCCACGCCCTGCACCACATGCGGATGCGTGCCAATCACGCAGTCCGCGCCCGCATCGATGGCATAGGTGGCCATCAGCTTTTGAATGTCGTTGTGGTTCTCGGCATACTCCGTGCCCCAGTGGCAGGCATAGACGATGTAATCGCAGCCCGCCTTTTTAAGCGCCTTGATCTCATTGGTCATGGTGGCGCGGTTCTGATGCCACATGCTCTCGCGGATGCCGGCAAAGCCGATCTTCACGCCGTCCTTTTCAAAGATGTGCGTATAGGTATAGCCGCTGTAGGCGATGCCCGCGCGCTGCAGGGTATCGCGGGTGGAGCGGCGGCCGCTCACGCCGTAATCAATATAGTGATTATTGGCGATGTTGGCATGCTCCACCGAGGCGGCCAGCAGGATGTTGACAAAGCTGGTGGGCCCCCTGAAGTTATACAGCCGCCCGTCCAGCTTGTCGGTGGAATCGTCCTTGAGCACGGATTCCAAATTGACCGTGGTGTAATCATCCTGGCTGAACAGCTCGCGAAAGTTGGCCAGCGGATAGGCATAGCCCTGCGCGGCCACCACGGAGTCAAACGAGTTTTCATTGGCGCGCAGCTTATCTTCGCTGCCCAGCAGCGCGTCGCCCGTAAAGGTCAGCACGATGCTGGTCTGCGGCGGCGGGGTGGGGCTGGGCGTAGGCGTCGGGCTGGGGGTGGGAGAGGGCGTGGGCGAGGGGCTGGGACTGGGTGTAGGCGTGGCCGCGATGGCCTGCTTGCCAAACAGCTTGGCATAGGTATTCTTGCCCACGATACCGTCCGCCTTGATCTTGGAAGCCTTCTGGAAGGCCGTCACAGCGCGCTGCGTGCCCTGCCCCCACACGCCGTCCAATTCACCGCGATAGTAGTTCAGCTCCTTGAGCCGTTCCTGCACCTGCAATACGGCCAGCCCCTTGGAGCCGTAGCCCAAATCACGGGTATAGTGCGGCTCGGGCGTAGCGGTAGGTTCGGCGGTAGGAATGGGCGTAAAATCCGCCGTGGGCGCGGGCGTATCCGAAACCGCCGCATCGGGGGAGGCTTCGGGCTGCTCGGACGCCGCAGGCGCATCGGTCACAGCAGGCGTTTGCGTAGCGGCGGGAGCGTTGATCTCCGCCAGCCGTTCCGCGCGCGCCTGGGGATCGTCAATCACCAGCACCTTGGTATAATAAGGAATATGCGTCCACACCCAATAGGCGTTCAGGCCCTGCTCGTTCATGCGGGTATCCATGCGCACGCAGCCGTGGGAGGCTTTCTTGCCCAACTCCACCAGGTGCTCGGAATAATCCCACTTGGCCCCGCGCAGCTTGCAGCCCAGCGAGTGGATCAGGTTGCCGCCGTCGATGCGGATGGCGTAGTTATACATGTAGCCTTCGCTTTTGAAATTGATCATGCGGTCGGTGGTCAGGAAAGCTCCGGCTCGCGTTTCGCGGAACAGCTTATCCTGCGCCATCAGGCCGGAGGATACGGTGATCTGGCCCAGCTTGTGGCCATCCTCATAGATGGTCATGATCTGCGTGTTTTTATCAATCAGGATGCCGTAGCGCGCCGCGGGGATGACATTAAACAGCTTTTTCTGGGGCACATAACCCTCGATATATTCGCCGTCCTCATGCCGCCACGCAGCCACCTTGGCGTAGCCGTTGTCCTGATCCAGCGCCAGCACGATCACAGCCTGCGACTGGCCGTGCACCGTGCCCAGCACTTCGGATTTGCTATTAGGCTGGGCAAACACCTTTTGATGCTGCAAACGGCCCACATCCACCACCGTGACGGGGTACATCATGGCCGCCCACACGTCCGCGTCGCTGTCCAAATTTTCGGGCAGATACAGCGCGCGGTCGGTCACAGTCAGCGGAGCGGCGGGCGCTTTTTCGTGGCTGACGGCCACATGCATTTCATAGGGCTCCTGCGCGCTGCCCTTGACGGAGAAGGTAAGCACATAGCGTCCCTCGGGCACGCTTTGATTGTTGACCTGCCCGTTCCAGCGGAAAATGTGCGGCAGCATATCGGTCTGCTGGATATTCCAGGTGCGCAGGATGGTCTGCGGCGCGTCCTCGGCGGTCAGCTGCACGTTCATGGTGCCGCTGGCGGTGATCAGATAGTTGACCAAAAAGCCGTCCTGCCCGGCATAAACGGTATCGCCCGAGGGGATCAGATATTGCAGCGCGGCGGCGGCAAGCTTTACCGTAAGCGGCGTTTCGCTCACATAGGTATCGCGCTCGGTTTGCAGCGTAACGGTCAGCGTATACGCCCCGCGCTGCAGCGCCTCGGCATTATCCCCCAGGCCATCCCAGGCAATGCGGTTCTCCCCGGCCTGCGCCTGTGCGGTGGCGATTACATAGCTAACGTAATCGTCGCTGACACGCAGGGTCAGTTCGCCCTCATCCGGGCAGGTGACCGTAATCTCCGCCGGGGCATAGGGCCGCACATATTCGGGCACGGCAACGTCAAGCGCTTCGCCGGAGGCCAGAACGGCAGGCAAAAGCAGCAGCAGGGCAAGCAGGGCGAGGGCGTACTTTTTCATGGCTTATGTTCCTTTGCAGCGTGATACCTCTTGAGCATAAAACCTCCCGTGCCGATTGTCAAGCGGACGCGGGAGGTTGTTACAATTTGCGCTTTGAGCGATTATTGGATGGCCTTAATAGAGGAATAAATGTTGTCGTAAATCTTCATATAGCTGCTGTTGTACCAGCCGGGGCAGGTGATATGCAGCGTAAGCAGCTTATTGTTGCCGATGATCGCCATGTGCACGCGGCCGCGCACGATGGTGCCGTCGCTCATCACACCGCGGTAGTTGTTATAGTAGCCCGTGCCGCCCGCCAGCTTTTTGCTGGCCGCCTTCCAGGTTTCCCACTTGGTGGGATACTGCGCGCCCAGGTTTTTGAGGTAGTTGGCCAGGTCGGTCTGCACATCCTTGGCCGCGTAATTGCTGGTGATGGGCGTTACCTGCAGGGTAATCACGCAGGGGTAGCCATCGCGCACGGCGGAGGCCGGCTCGGTAAGGATGTAAGTATCGCTGGCAGAATCATCCACCGTGTAGCCCACGGCGGACTTGAAGGTGAAGCCCAGCTTGGCGGCGGTATACTCGCCATAGGTAAAGGTCAGCTCCGGCCGCGGGGTAGGCGTGGGCATATCGATGGGATCGATGGGAATGGGCGTAGCGCCGGCATACACGCGCTCGCCATTGGCATTGTACGCGCCGCTGGCGGCGGTGTAGCCGTTATCCTCTTCAGACGCGGGATTATACCCTGACGGCAGCCCCATGGACTCCATCTGGGATTGCTGCTGCGTCAGCTGATCCAGGGGCGAAACCTGACCCTGGCCATCCGTGGCAAGAGCGGGGATCGCGTTCAGGGTCAAAACCGCTGCCGCAAGCAGGGAAATAATAGCAGTGCGTTTCTTCATGGCTGATAACCTCCGTCAGGCTCGTCGCCGTCGATCGGGACACGCTTTGTATCCTTTACATAATTGTAACGAATTTGTAGTGATTCGTCAAGTAATTTTTACATTTTCTTCTGCCGTCTGCGAACAGCCCCCGCAGGCGGATTACAGGGTGTTTTTCTGGCGCACGATATCACCCATCAGCGTGATGAGCTGCTCCGCCGAATACCCCAGCGACTCCTCGCTTCGATAGGCCACCGCATACTGGCGGGAAGCGTCAAAGCCCATGATGTGATAAAAGCTGGGCCGCACATCATACAGCGGCGAATAGCGCAATAGGCCGGGCAGAAAGCTCAGCCCCACGCCGCAGGCGGTGAGGATCATGGCCGTATCCCAATTGGACGTTGCATAGCTGACGCGCGGCGTAAAGCCCGCGTAATGAAAGATGCGCGTTTGCAGCTCGGATACCTTCTGCTTGGGCGGCAGCAGGATAAAGGGCTCGTCCCGCACATAAAGCAAATCCATGCGCAATCCGTCCTTGCTTTCATCCGCCAGCGCGTTGGCAGGGTGCGTCTGCGGCACGGCCAGCATAATCTCCTCCGAGCCGATCACGCGGTAATGCAGCTCGGGATTGGCAGGCAGCGCAGGCACAAAACAGAAGGGCAATTCATCCTCGATCACCATGCGCTCCAGATCCAGGGAGGATTTTTCCACCACCTCTAATTTTACGCCCGGCAGGTTTTGCACGTAGTAGCGAAACACATCCGGCAGATAATACTTGCTATAAAAGGGCGATATGCCAAATCGCAGCGTTTTGTGGCGGCCGTCCGCCACGCCGCGCACATCCGACAGCATTTTATCCCGTGCGTTCAAGATCAAACGCCCGCGTTCCACCAGCAGCCGCCCCGCTTCGGTGGGCACAGTCATGTTGCCCGAGCGCACAAACAGCTTGCACCCGGCCTCGGCCTCCATGCGCCGCAGCGCCTGGGACAGAGCGGGCTGGCTGATAAACAGGCTGGCTGCGGCGGCCGTAATGCTTTGCTTATCGGCAATGGCGATAATATAGCTGATTTCGCGTATATCCATCCAAAATTTCCCTCCATGTCATAACTCAAGCTTATGTTTTCATTCTATCTACCTATTTGACATTCGTCAACCGCAACCATAAAATAAAAGGTGAAAATGTGCTGTTATCAGCATCTGTTTTGACCTGCAAAAAACAATCGCACAGTTCAGGAGGCGCAGCCTATGCAAAAGAAAATGACCAAGCGGCGCAAAGCACTCAGGCGGGAGCTGAAGGGCTTAGCGTTCGTTGCCCCAGCTTTTATCGGCCTGCTGGTATTTACCCTTTATCCCATGGTAAACGCCGTAATCAACAGCCTGTACAACTGGAACATGGGCGGCAGAAGCGCCAAGAAATTTGTCGGCCTGTACAACTACCGCAAGCTGTTTCGCAATGATGAAATCTATCTGATTTTAAGCAACACGCTGCGCTATGTGCTCTACATTCTGCCCTTTATCCTGGTGTTCGGCTTTCTGCTGGGCGTGCTGCTGCAAAAGAAAAGCAAGCTCAATGTGGTCTTCCGCACCCTGATCTATACCCCGCACGTGGCCTCCATGGTAGGCCTGTCGGTGGTATGGCTCTACATTTTCAACCCGCAGTACGGCATCCTCAACGCCGCGCTGTCGGCCGTGGGGCTGCGGCCGCTGAGATGGATCAACGATACCTCCACCGCCCACATGTCCATCGTCATCGTCACCATCTGGCGCACGCTGGGCTACTGCGTGGTGGTGTACCTGGGCGCCATCCAGAACATCTCGGAAGAAATCATCGAGGCCGCGCACATCGACGGCGCGAACGCCTGGCAAACCACCTGGAAAATCACCATGCCTTTGGTATCGCCCACCACGTTCATGCTGCTGATTCTGCAAACCATCAGCATCATGAAGCTGTTTACCACCATTGAAAACATGACCGGCGGCGGTCCCGGCAACGCCACTGCCAACCTGCCCATGATGCTCTATGACTACGCCTTCAGCCGCTATCAGATGGGCTATGCTTCGGCCATCGCCATGGTGCTGTTTGCGCTGATTCTGCTGATTAACCTGATTCAGATGAGTCTGGAACGCTTTGTCAGCTACGACGCCTAAGAAAGGAGCGATACAACAATGACCGCCGTTACCCGTCCTGTCCGGCGCAAAAAGCCCTTTCCCTGGAAGGAAGCGCTGCGCATCCTGGTTCTCACGCTGATATCGCTGCTGATGATTTTTCCCATCTTCTGGATGATTTCCGGCTCGCTCAAGGCTCCCCATGAGGTAATGAACAAGGATGTCTTCTGGCCCGCCAAGCCGTATTGGGAAAACTATGCCATCGCCTGGAAGAGCGCGCCCTTTGGCCAGTATTTTAAAAACAGCATCCTCATGGCCACCACCGTGGTCATCTGCCAGGTGCTTACCGGCTCGCTGGCGGGCTACGCCTTCGCCAAGCTGCCCTTTAAGCTGTCCAAGCCCATCTTCTTCCTGTTCCTGTGCTCCATGATGATCCCCAGCGAGGCCACCATCGTCAGCAACTTTCTCACCCTGGCCGCGCTTCGGCTGACCAACACCTTCTTCTCGGTGATCGTCGTATCGCTGGTGAGCATGTTCTCCGTGTTCCTGTTCCGCCAGTTCTATAAGACCATCGACAACGCCCTGCTGGAAGCCGCCTACATCGACGGCGCGGGCGATCTGCGGGTGTACTGGAGCATCATCCTGCCGCTGAGCAAAAGCGCCATCGCCACGGTGGCCATCATCGGCTTCATCGGCAACTGGAACAGCTACATGTGGCCCAAGGTTGTGGCCACCAAGGAAAGCCTGCGCACGGTGCAGACCGGTCTGCGCATGCTGATGCAATCGGACTTTGGCGACGACTGGGGCTCCATCATGGCCGCCGCCACGCTGATTACCATGCCCATGATCCTGTTTTTTGTCTGCCTGCAGCGTTACTTTGTGCAGGGCATCACCAAGGTGGGCCTGAAATAAGAACCAGCGCGGGCGCAATCCCGCGTAGGAATAAAAGGAGGAACAATTTATGAAGAAGACTCTGTGCGTACTGCTGTCGCTGCTGTTGCTGGGTATGACCAGCCTGGCGCAGGCCGACGAAGCCATGACCCTGCGCCTGTGGGTGCGCTACGATGATGATTTCTCCGCATGCATTGCCGATTTCGAGGCGCTGCATCCGGGCGTCAAGATCATCCAGGAGCAGGTAGGCAACAACTATGACGACCTGCTGGCCAAGTACAACACCGGCATGCAGTCCAACGACATGCCCAACATCGGCGTTACCGGCCAGCGCAACGGCATCCCCCAGCTCTATGACGCGGGCTGGCTGCTGCCCATTGAAAACTACCTGACCGCCAAAGAAATGGACGACGTAGTGGAGAACTTCTGGACCCGCTACACCTACGATGGCAAGCGCATGAGCATGCCCTTCAGCTGCACCATCCCCGGCTGCTATGTTAACCTGACCATGCTGCACGAGCTGGGCTATGAAAACATGCCTGAAACGCTGGACGAGCTGTGCGAAATGGCCCGCAAGGCCGTGAAGGATGTGGATAATGATGGCCTGACTGATATCTATGGTCTCAATACCGGCGCGGACATTCCCTGGTACATCCTGCCCATGCTGTGGAGCCACGGCGGTTCCATCCGCCAGGCGGACGGCAGCTACCACATCGACACCAAGGAAATGAAGGAAATCCTGACCATCTACGCCGGCCTGGTCAAGGATGGCGTGATCCCCGCCAACCAGCACAAGACCGCCCGCGAGGACTTCCAGAACGGCAAGTCTCTGTTTCTGTTCATCTCCTGCGCCACCACCTCCAAGATTCTCACCAACGTGAACGGCGCGTTTGAAATTGGCCTGACCAGCATCATGAAGGATCAGACCAAGAGCATCGGCCTGGGCGCTTACGGTCTGTCCATCTTCAAGGATACCAACGAAAAGGCCACCATGTCCGCCGAGTTCATCCGCTTCATGACCCTGCCTGAGAACGCCATCCGCACCTGCCTGGCCAAGCCCGGCCCCCTGCCCTTCACCAAGACCCAGATGGCGGATGAAACCATCATGGCTCGCTATGAAGATCCCTACAACAAAGCTGTGCTGGCGCAGTCTGATTACATCCAGGGCGAAGGCGTAACCCCCGTTGACGCCATCGTGTGGAATGAAATCGTCACCCTAATGTCCAAGATCGAGGCCGATCCTGATCTGGATCTGGACAAGGAGCTGTCCCGCATCCAGACCGAAATGGACGACTACATGATGATGTACTAATTTATGCCGACGGCAGGAAGGCGGACAAACGCTCCCCTTCCTGCCGCCCCATACTCAATAAGGATGGATTTTATTATGGAATTTATCAACTATGCGCACCGCGGCGCCAGCGCCTATGCCCCCGAAAACACCCTTGCCGCCTTTTATATGGGCTGGCAGATGGGGGCGAACGGCATCGAAACTGACGTGCAGCGCACCAAGGATGGCGTGCTGGTGCTGTTTCATGACAACGAACTGATGCGCATCGCGGGCCGTCCCGAGGCCATTCACGACCTGACCTACGCGGAGCTGCTGCAAATCGACTTCGGCCTGCCCACGGGCGAGCGCTTTAAGGGCGAAAGAATCCCCACGCTGGAAGAGTTCCTGCGCCACTTTGGCGGCAAGGATCTGCACTTTGCCATTGAAATCAAGGAGCACGGCGTGGAGGAAGAAACCCTGCGTCTGATCCATCAGTACTGCCGCCAGGATCATGTGATCATCACCACCGGCATCTGGGACGCCATCACCGCCGTGCGCGCGCTGGATCCCGATATGCGCGTGGGCTATCTGTGCAAGTATCTGTCCGACTCGCTGGTGGAATCCGCCAAGCAGGCGGGCGTGTTCCAGCTTTGCCCCAAGGCCAGCATCCTGACCAAGGAATGGAACGACAGGCTGCGCAGCGAGGGCTTCTCCGTGCGTGCCTGGGGCATCGACAACGAGCAGGTAATGCACGACATGCTGGATCTGAAGGTGGACGGCATGACCATCAACTTCCCCGACGTGCTGGTAGCCGCGCTGAAGAAGTAAACGTATAATAGTATGATAAAAGAACCGGATTGGATGTTTCCAGCCCGGTTCTTTTTATCTAAATAGGAAAACGTTACTTTCTTCAGTGAAGAAAGTAACAAAGAACCTGTGTTATGGCCGTAAAGGTCTATTGAGTTAAACTGGACGTGGCCCTGGCTGCCCACCCCGCCTCGTGGCAGGTGAAGGCCTGAAGCGCCCGGATGAAAGCAAGCTTTCCTCCGTTCGTTTCCTGCTTTCCCCCTTGGTCGTGCTGTGCACGCCCTGCGCTGATTCCATCAGCATGCCACGGGGACGTTGATTGAATGCATTTGTCATGCGCATCTGCTTGCAATTGTTGAATAAAATAGCCATGAATCAGAAAAAAGCCCTGTTTTATACAAAGAAGGATTTAAGCAACCGTTCTCTCCAACCATCGCCAAATGCAGCGCCTGACTCCCGCATCTAACAAACGCCCCCGTGGCACGCTGATCGCAGATCAGCGCGGGCGTGCGCAGCACGGCTAAGGGGAAAAACTTGAATCGCCCGGGCGGAGTTTACTCCAGACCGAGCGATTCAAGTTTTTCCCTGCCACGGGGGCGAGTGTGGCGGGGGGGGGGGGGG
>OLSB01002698.1_pt1 | contig 14195 bp, 17 predicted proteins | sample 1672071 | NCBI WGS metagenome assembly OLSB01 (sample SAMEA3136642, study PRJEB25190) | human gut metagenome | biome: human gut; feature: human-associated habitat; material: faeces | place: Austria | collected 2013 | reverse complement strand
TTGTGGCAGAAGATTTAGAAAAAAGTGGAATATTTGATAATAACGATTCGGATATTGTCCATAATCCTACAAGAAAAGTATTAACCAATGATGAATTAGCTGAAATACAAGCTAAAAAAGGAAAAAAGAAAAACGATTATAATTTGAATTAGGAGGAAAAATATGGCTAGTACAAATATAAAACTAACTAAAGATGAATTAAAAAATGAGATAGAGCTTTATCTGTATGATTTTAAGAGAATACATGATAGTTTTGAAATATATAAAGGAATAAAGAAAAGTGCTTCAGAATATTCAAAAGAAATAAATTCAATATCACAACTTATTGTACCAATTTTAGGCTCTTTACAATATACTTTTTTAATAGGATTAGCAAAAATGCTTTTAGAAGATGAAGATAAAAACATCCAAAATCTTTTGACTTTATGTGGTTATAATAAAGATGTTTTTCCTACAGAGCATAGAAGACAATATTTAGATGATGAGGGCAAAATTATAATTCCTCCTGATATTGAAAAAGTCAATATTCAAGAGGATATTAAAAATATTAGAATTCAGTTAAAAATTTATAAACAAGCTATTAATAATCTAGATACAATCAGAAATAAATTTCTAGCACATAGTGATGAAGAATACTACAATAATGTAAGCAGATTATTTAAGGAAAATACTATTACATATGCAGAAGTTGAAAAATTGATAAAAATAATAAAAGATTCGCTAAATACATTGATTAAGGATTTAGCTGATACAACTTGGATTTTTACAAAAGAAGGAGTTGAAGATTTTACATATATTTGTAAAGCTTTAAAAGAAAATAAGGAAATGCATATAAAAAGATTAAAAGGAGGAAAAAACAATGAATAATGAATTACCAAAAACAAAAATAGATGAAAAAACTGGAATTGAATATCATTTAGAGGGAGATTATTATATTCCAAATCTTACAATGCCAAAACAAGAAAAGATATCTCTTAATAAATATGGCAGAATGAGATTAAATTACCTAAAGGAGTATAAAAAAGCAGACTATTCAATAATGCTTTTAGATGGTACATTAAATACTCATCTAAAAGAAATTCAAGAAGAAGCTACATTAAGGGTTGAACAAATTATTAAACAACTAAAAGATAATAGCGATTTAACCGAAGAAATGAAAAATACTGATCCTTTATATTGGATTGGAAGCATGAACACGATTAAGTCACAAGCTGAAGAAATAGTCTATAATGAATTGATTTATATTTAATAAAATTCTTAAAAACTATGGAAATATTGTCAAAACATGATATAATATATCAAACTTGATTAGGAGGAATGCAATTATAGTGAAAAAAGCATATTTAGAATGTTTGAAAAAATTAAGAACATTTAGGAAATCATTACTTGAAGATATTGATATAAAACGTGGGAAAATGTATTTTACTTGGATAAAAGATAAGACCGAAAAAGTTATAAATGAAAAAGATGACAATTATATTTACACAAATGTTATAAATTATACATTACCTAAATATGTAATTACTCAATATACTTTTAATAAAGCTAATAAGATTATAAAAAGCATAATAAAAAATAATTATAGTTTTAAGGATAATAAATATTTTTTTAGCAATACTAAAATATCCAATGATGATGTTAAACTTTTAATGAAATATGTTCTATTCAAAAGAGGAAATGTCATTTGGCTTGATTTTGGATTTAATATTGGAAATGAATTTGGAGGTATGCACCCTGCTGTTATATTAAAAAATTTTGATAATGACTTATTCGTAGTTCCAATTTCTTCTAAAAAACCAATAGAATATATAAAATTAGAACAAGATTTACAAAATAAAATCATATCTAAAAAAGAATTTGAAGAAAGAAAAAATGCTATTACTGAAATTATTGAACTTACTAAAATAAATGGCTTTAGAAATATGTTAAGATGGGCTAGAATTACTAGAATGAAAAAAATTAGTATGTTAAGAGTAAATTTTTCTGGTACAATAGGTACATTAGATGGCACAGATATGGATAAAATTTCAGAAAAAATATCAATGGAATTAGGCAATAAATAGACTAAATAAGCCCAAAATTTAGTGCATAAATTATTGACTTTTGGAATAAAATATAGTATCATAGTATTAGAAAGTAATCAATAAAGATTGCTATGAAAGGGATGAAAATCCCAGTTAAATTGCTATGAAAGATGATCAGTAGTTCACTACTGGTCATCAGTCGTTTTTGTTTCAAATTTTACTGTTTTTATACATATCTACTCGAGTTGGCAATTTTTTAGCCAATTTTGCTGTCTTCTCATCAAATAAAAGAATAGGCTTTATATTAAATGATTTTGCTATAAAATCAATGTTTTTACAAGTTAAATTAGCATTTCCTGTTTCTATAACGCTAATATATGCTATTTTAAATTTTGTTTTATTTGCATATTGTTCTTGAGTTAAATTATTTTGATATCTATACCATTTGGTATTAAGACCTATTAGTTCCATAGACGTCATTGTATGCCCTCCTTTTATTTATATTTCTTAATAATTTAAAAATTATTCATATATAAATTATAAAGTTAAAACATAAATAACTTAATACCACTAAAAATTATTAAGTTTTATCTAAATAAAATTTTAAAAATTTGTCAGAATATATTGAAAATAAAAAATTTTTATGATATAGTTTATTTAAAATATAATGGAAAGGGGTATAAAAATGGGAGTTACGTCTTTAGTATTAGGAATAATAAGTTTTCTAGTTTCTTTTTCAATTTTTAAAGATTTTTCTTTGATTTGTGGAGTAATTGCAATTGTTTTAGGAATTATTGCAATAGTAAAGAAAAAAGGAAAAGGAATGGCTATAGCTGGTGTAATTTTATCAGTATTAGGTTGTATAATTCTATTTTCAGGTTCAAGTTCTGATAATACAGGTACAATTACTAGCAATAATGGTTCTGATCAAGGAAATTCTACACAATCTGTAGCTACACAAACATTAAATGTAGGAGATACATGGACAGTTGATGGTCAATGGAAATTAACAATTGATTCTGTTACTACTACATCTGATAGAAATCAATTTGCTGATGTAAAACCACAACAAGTTGTAATTGTTACATATAGTTATGAAAACTTAGGATATGAGAGTGATTTTATGGATGGATTATACTTTGATTTAAGCCAAAATGGAGATGCTTCTGTTGTTGATTCAACTGGAGAAATGGCTGTTAGTTATCCAGGAGATATTTCTAAATATCCACAAGAAACACCTGTTGGAGCAAAATGTACTGGAGCTCAAGCTTGCATTGGACTTATGAATACAAGTGATACAATTACAATGACAATAAAGAAATATGATGGAAATAGTAATTCACAATCAGTTAAATGTAACTTGAAAGTAGATTAAAATATAATTAATATAAAAAATGATTGATTTCACATCAATCGTCAAGAGAGCCAAAAAAGTTGTAGATAACTACTTCGTTGGCACCAGAAAAAAAGACTAACATTTGTTAGTCTTTTTTTTATTGTATAGGAAAAATCGACTTTCTTCTTGAAATATCAAAAATTTTCCGTAATCTGCCCGAGCGAATGCGAGTGGCAGATATTTCGTACCTTCTTCGCAGGAAGTCTAAGCGAAATGCTTTATTTCTTATTCTTTAATATTATTATCTCCCATATTCTTCTTATTAATTTTAATGATAATGTCGATAATGTAAAACCTATTACAGGAACTAAGGAACTTAACGCTATCTTATTGGTATGTCTTATTAGATATGAATAAATAATAACTACTATATAAGTTAAAATCATTATACAGATTCTTCTTGTCCAACTCGTTTCCCAAGCTTTGTCCTGCTCGACTCTTTTATTTCTTTGCTTTATTTGTTCAATTTCTTTCTCTATTTCCATAATTTTTATTTCCTTTTCTGTTTATATTATTATTTTTTAATAAAGCTACAAACATCTCTACATATTTTATTTATATCATAAAAAAATATTTTTCTCAATAATATATTTAGATTTTTGCTTTTTGGCACCTATTGGCATAAAATTTGCTTTTTTTTCCAATTTATGGTATAATTGTTAATGTCTTGATTATATTAAGACTGAGGGATTCCTCAAGTTGCTTTGCTACTGTATGTAGTAAAATTTAGAGTATACTATTTAGTCAAATTTCTAAAAAACACAAAGGAGGACACTTATGAAAAAATTTGATGAAATAGACCTTAGCCGGGCCAATGTAGACATTCTGGATTTGTTCACTAATAATGTTTTGGATATTATCTTCCAATACATCGTAGGAGGAATACTTCAGTATAAAAACTTTTTCTGTATTCAGGTGCCATCAATCTTGTCGTCTGATTTCTTTGCACTTGAAGAACAAGGGATAACAGTTACTACTATGTCATGCGGAAACGCAGACAACGCAGAATTTGGAGTCCTTATGTTTTCTTCCAATGAGGAAGTATTACATGTTTCTCATTGTAAAGAAATTATATTGGATTCAATAACTTCAAATGCTTGTTCCGTCTTGTCTAGCATATTGTTGCTTTTGTATTATGCTTGGGAACGGATATGTTCTGATGGAGACGAAACATCTGATTTAAGATGTCTTTTTATGACTGTAGAAAATCTATTGGACGAGATAGATCGACAGTTTGAAATGTTGAAAAAAAGCTCCTCTTGCAGTGAGCCATATGCTTTTTCGTTAGATTTCGATTTCGGAATTTAAGGTTAAGGTTTTTTACTCTAAACGAGAGGCAAGCTTTGCTTTCCTCTCGTTTCTTTTTTTATCCACTATATAAATAGAAGCATTAATCCTCCTATTATGCTAAGTATAAATCCTGTTATTTTTAATCCTAATGTTCCTTCATTTTGGTCTCCAAAGCTAAAAGCTTTTTTTGTTATTTGTCTTGCATCAAATATTAATATTACTCCTACCATGATAATTAGTGTTCCTAATAGTTTCATTTTTTATTCTCCCTTCATTTAGCTACAATATGTACATAAAACTGTATCTAATCCTATATTTATATCTATTAATCCTTTTTTTGCATTATAATCTAAATTTATTAATTGTTTTAAAATATTTAATAATTCTTCTTCTTTAAAATATCTTGCCTGCATGCTATATTTTGTTGTTAAAAACATCTGATTTGGCTTTAAATTTAAACTTTCTGCTAAATTTTTGTTATACTTTTTTGCTAGGATTGTAATATACAGTTTTTTAAAATGTCCATATAATGTAATTAAAATTTTTTGTATTGGTTCTTTATTATATATCAATTCATGTAGTATTTCTAAGGCTTTTTTTATATTTTTTTTGCCTAAATTATCTGTTAAATCAAAAATAACACTATCAAAATCTTTTATAGACAATAAGTTTATTTCTGCTTCTGTTATAGTTCCATTTGGTCCTACATATTCAATAAGTTTTCGTATTTCGTTAATTAAATTTTGCATATTTAAACCGCAAATATCTATAAATAAATTTGCTGTTTGTACATCAATATTTACTTTGTATTGCGCACAAATTTTTCTTATCATCTCTGATAATTGAGCTGGTTTTAGTCTTTTAAATTCTAATACAGTTCCATATTCTTGTATTGCTTTTTGTAGCTTGTTTTTTATAACAGTTGTTTCTACAAACACTAAAACTACACTTTCTTTTATTAAATCAATGTTTTCTTCTATATATTTTGCAAGAATATTTTCCATCTTGTTTTGTAACTTAACATCTTCTTCTCTCTCTTCGTCATCTGTTTTATGTCTTTTAAATAAACCTGAATTTTTAACTATAATTAACTTTTTTTTGAATCCAAATGGTGGCATTTCAATATTTGCAATAAGTGTATCTACGTTGTTTTCATCAATTCCGAATATAATTTATTCCTAATATTAACTCTCCAAAAGCTTTTTTTATTTCTTTTAATTTCTTTTCTAATAAGTATTCCTCTTCTCCATATAACAAATAAATAGAATTTAATTCTTCTTTTAGCAACTATTTTTCCTCCTGTTTTATAATTTTTGTGAAAACTTTGCAGAATGTGCGTGGCATATTCCCATTGCCATACTGTCTGTAATATCATCTAATTTTGGTAAAGTTTCAACATTTAATATTGTTTTTACCATCTTTTGTACCTGTATTTTGTCTGCTCTACCATAACCTGCAACTGCTTGTTTTACTTGAAGTGGTGTATATTCATATGTTGGAATATTGTTTCTATAGCCAACTAGCAATACTATTCCTCTTGCTTGCGCAACATGAAGCGCCGTTTTTACATTTTGATTGAAAAACAATTCTTCTATTGAAAGTGCATCAGGAGAAAATTCATCTATTATCATTTGAAGCTCATCATAAATTTTATTAAGTCTTTCTGGAAATGATACCCCTGCTTTTGTTGTTACTGCACCTGATGTTATTAAATTAAATTTATTTCCAACATAATCAATTATGCTATACCCGAGTTATAGCATATCCTGGATCTATCCCTAAAATACGCATCTTATCTCCTATATTTTTTCATATATTATTCTAAATATTTCTGCAACGCTCCAAGCCTGTGCCATTGTGCCTTTTGGTAAATATGGATGTTTTGAATCATAAAGTTCTCCAATAGTTCCTAATGTACCTCTTGTAGTCATTTCATTTAAAAAGGTTTTTTCTGTTTGAGATTTAAATAACATTATTTTTTCTTCTAATTCTTTTTTTAATTTTTTATTTTTTTCTGAATAGTATGCATTTTTTAATGCATCATAATATAAACCTAAAAGCCATGGCCAAGTTATTCCTTGATGATAACTAGAGTCTCTTTTAAATGCATTTCCTTCATATATATCAATATATCCCGGCTCACCTTTTGCTAATGTTTTTAAACCATATTTATTTTTCAGTTTTTTCTCTACTACTGCCAATATATTTTTTGCTATCTCAGAATTTGGTTCAATTACAGGATATGTTAGTGATAAAGCAAATAATTGATTTGGTCTTATTTTATCATCTCCTAAAACATCATATAAACATTGTTTCTTAGGATTATAAAATTTATTTTTAAAAGCTTCTTTAGTTTTCTTAGCCATTTGCTCATAATGTTTTGCATCTTTTGTTTTATGAAATCTTTTGCTTAAATTCTCCATGATTTTTAGAGCATTATACCACATGCTGTTTATTTCTACAGCTTTGCCATTTCTCGGTGTGAAAGCATGATTTCCATATTTTGCATCCATCCATGTATTTTGTGTGTTTTCTGTTCCAGAAGATATTAAAAAATCTTTGTCTAAGTAAATATTATTGTCATCAATATCTATACCCTTAACATAATTTTCAATTATTGAAGTTAGTTTATCATAAAAGTTTTCCTTTATGAAAGTATAATCTCCTGTATAATCTAAGTATTTTTGTATTTCTTCAAAAAGAAGTAAAGAACTGTCCACACTATTATAAAGCGGTCTGTTATCATAACCTGAGTATCCATTAGGTACAAGTCCTAATTTTATATCTTTTATAGATGTAAGCAAAACTTCTCTTGCTATTTTATATTTTTTAGTCATAAGAAGTAATCCCTCAAACGCAATTAAAGTATCTCTTCCCCAGTCTAAGAACCATGGATAACCCGCAATTATTGTGTGATAACCAAAAGTTGGTCTAAATACTATAAAATTATCTATTGCAATAGTAAAATATTTCAAAAATTCCTGTTCAATTTTTTCTTCTTTTGTTGCATCTTCTATTTTATATTTCTTAGGTATCATCTGAGATTCATACATTAATTCATTTATTCTAATTATTTCCTTATTGATTACTGTTTTTGCATTCTTTTCTTCAATATTTTCTTCTAAAGAACATATGAATGAAATTTCTTTTTCAGAATTTGCAGGAACATTTACTTCATACCTTCCTGGAACTAATAAATTTTCTTCTGGAAAAAATCCTCTTTTTTCTTCTTCGATATATAGCATGTTTTGAAAGTTATCATTAAAATGCTCTATATATTTGCCAGTAGATAAATTCATATATACCGGCGTGGTAGATTCGCCATTTATTTCTAGCTTTACTTTTTGTTTATTTATCTGTTGTCTTGCTGTAAGCTTTATGTTTGTAGTCATTATATGAAAATCTCTAAAGTTCATAACAGGTGTTATTGTAAAGTTTGCTTCTTCGCCTTCATTCTTTATTCTATACAAAACGCAAACTGTATTATGTCCATGTTCTAGACATATTAGTTTTTTAATTATCATGTTTTTTATTTTATAAGTAAAAATAGGTATATAGATTTTTTCAAATTCTTCTAGATATTTATAGCCTTCTGAAATATAATTTTTACAGATATTAGAATATAAATTAAATTGTTCATCTCCAATCTTAACACTTTCATCTAATTTAGAAAGTATTAAATAGCGCTTAGCAGGAGGTGTAAGTGGTGCAATTAGTAATCCATGATATTTTCTCGTGTTTATACCTAGCACTGTTGAAGCGCTATAACCACCTATACCATTTGTAATTAACCATTCTTTTTCAATTCCATCTTTTAAATTCATCTGTGATTTTTCTAATTTCATTAGTAGCACCCACTTTTACTTATTTTTTCTTTTTCTTAAGCGTTTCTTCTATATATCTTTTTTTTTCCTTTTTTTCTTCTGCCTTTGTAATTTTATTGACTTGTTCTTGAAGTTTTCTATTTTCTTTTCTTGTTTCATCACTATTTTGTATAGATTCAATTCTGTCGCTGTATTTTTCTCTAAATTTACTTCGTTTTCTGTTTTTTAATATTTTTTCTTTTTGTCTTGGTAGTTTTGCTGATTTTCTTTCTTTTTTTGATAACTTCTGTTGTTCTTTTAATTTTGAATTTAATAAAATATATTGTTCATCATCTTGCTTATCTTTATATTTTAACTCATTACATATTAATTCTATAATTTGCTTTGCTAATGCATCTGAATCATGTCTTATATATTCTCCATCAATACAAGAAACATCTGCTTTTATAACTCGTACACCTTTTAAATTTTCTGTATCTACTTGGACTAAATTAGCTCCTTCTTTATTGTATTTTCTTAAGAATTCAGGAATTATTTCTCCATTATCACATATACAATAATCTATCATATCTTTACCAGCATGCTCCTCTATTGCTTGTAAATGTTCTGATAAATCATAATCATCTGTAAGCCCTGGCTCTGTCATAATATTTGATATATATATTTTAATTGCTTTACTTTCTTTAATTGTTTTTGCAACATTTTTTATTAATAGATTTGGTATAACATTTGTATAAAGATTTCCTGGTCCTATTATAATTGCATCTGCTGCTTTAATTGCATCTAATACTCCTGGTGCTACTCTGCAATTTGATGGTGAAATATATACTCTGTTTATTTTGGTTATTCTATTTGCTGTTTCTAATGCAATTCTTTCTTTTTCATCAATTACCATTCCATTTTCTAATTCTGCACATATTCTCATTTCATCTAATGTTACAGGTAAAGCTTTTCCTATCATAGATAGTATTTTTTTACTTTTTTCTATGCTTTGTGAAAAATCCCCAAAAATGTATTGAGCTGCTTCAAAATATAAATCTCCAAAATCTACATTTTTCAATTTTGGGTCATCAAATTTATAATTCATTAATTTTTGCATTTCTTCAGTGTTTTGTGCTAATGCAATAATACTAGATTTTAGGTCCTCTGTTGGTTTATGAATTTTACTTCCATAAGTTGAAACAGTAACAATAGCAGTCAAATTATTTGTATAATTTTTTAAACCTTTAAGTACATTATTAAGTCCTGTTCCTCCACCTATTACTACAATATTCGGTCCTTTGTCTTTAACTCCTCTTGCATTTAACATTTCTTTGCTATCTAATTGATTCTCTTTTAATGATATTGCAAGTGTTCTTCTTTGAGTAAATACAATACCCAAAATCATGGCAGTAAATCCTACTATAAATGTTAATACTATTTTTAAAATATCTTTAAAAAACAATTCTTCTGCAACAAATATTTTTGCAAATCCATAGCAAATTAATACCATACCTATTATTGTTAGAAGTATCCATCTTTTAATTTTATTATTCCCTATTATTTTCTTTAAAAACTTTTTCATTTTTTATAATCATTCCTTTTCAAAAATTCTAATTATTTTCTAACATTTTACTCGCCTAAAACTTTTATTTCTAATTCAATTTCTTTATTAAACTTTTCTTTTATTGTTTTTTTTATGTGTTCTACTAGTTTCAAAACATCTTCTGCTATGGCATTACCTGTATTTATAATAAAACCTGCATGCTTTGTAGAAACCATTGCTCCACCTATTGAAAAACCTTTTAAACCTGCCTCCTCAATTAGCTTTGCTGTAATGAAATCTTTACCACGTTTAAATGTACTTCCTGCATTAGGCAAATCTACAGGCTGTTTTTCTATTCTTGAATTTATGTTTTGCTTCATTTGATTACTAATATCTTCTTTGCTTCCTTTAGTCATTTCTAGCACTGTACTTATAATAATAAGCGATTTATTTTCTGAAAAAATACTTGTTCTATAACTAAAATTATGTTCTTCTTTGCTAATTGTTTTTACCTCTAAATTATCATTCATATAAGTCGTTTTAGAAACAATACTTTTCATTTCTCCGCCATAAGCTCCTGCATTCATAACAATTGCTCCACCAATTGTACCTGGTATTCCATAAGCAAATTCTAGTCCTGAAAGTTCATTTTCTTTTGCTACCTTACATATCTTTGTAAGAGTTGCTCCTGCATCTACTATAATTTGATTATCTAATACTTGAATGTCATTCATTTCTAATTTAATAACAATTCCACGTATTCCGTTATCTTTTACCAATACATTCGAACCATTTCCAATTATAGTAAGTGGTAAATTTCTATTTTTTGCTATTTTTAAAACATATTTTAGATTTTCTAAATTTTTAATTTTCACAAATATATCTGCTGGTCCGCCTATTCTAAAAGTCGTATGTTTACTCATTGGCTCATCACATAAAATTTGCTCTTTAGATATATTTTTAATTAATTCATCATATATTTCTTGCATAAAAACCTCAATATATTTGTATTCTAATACACATCTTTATATACTTTTTAAATTTTATCATTTTTTTATATCTTTTACAACATTTTTATTGTATTTTTTATCGCTCTCTAAAAAAACATTAACAAGTAGCTTGCTTTTACTACGTTTTTGGAGTAAAATAGTTATAATGTTTATTTATGGAGGTTTTGATTAATATGAATGATTGTCCTGTAATTATTGGAATCGCTGGTGGAACAGGTTCTCGGAAAGAGTACCCTTGCGGATAACATAAGAAAAGAATTTGAAAATAACATTACAATAATATCACATGATTACTATTATAAAGATCATCCGGACCTTACTTTTGATGAAAGGAAAAAATTAAACTACGATCATCCAGATGCATTTGAAACAGATTTATTGCTTAACCATTTAAAGCGTTTAAAAAATGGTGAAATAATTTTTAGGCCAAGCTATTCATTTGTAGAACATAAAAGAGAAACTAAAACTGTTGAAGTTGTTCCAAAAAAAGTTATTCTTGTCGATGGTATTTTAATATTTGAAAATAAAGCTCTTAGAGATATGATGGATATTAAAATATATGTAGATACTGATGCAGACATTAGATTTATAAGAAGATTGCTTCGTGATGTTCAAGATAGAGGTCGTACTTTAGATTCTGTTATTGAGCAATACTGTACTACTGTAAAACCAATGCATGAACAGTTTGTTGAACCTAGTAAAAAATATGCTGATATAATCGTTCCTGAAGGTGGTTATAACAATGTAGCATTAAATATGATTATTGAAAAAATAAGAAGTATAATTTAAAAAGTTTTTAAGCTATTAACGAAAGTTAATAGCTTTTTTCACCTTTACCCTCTTTCCCTCATAAATTATATTATATAGTTTTTTAAAAAGGAGGAATTAAATATGTATAGGAATTACAATTTAAGACATTGTAACTCTGAAAGTAATGCTAACCTTAATGCAAATGATGAATATATAGAAAATTCTTGTGCTAATGTTAGTAATACTCTAGATATAGAATATGATGAATGTGCTTGCGGATATGATAGTTATAACATGTTCCCAGAAAACCCGGTTTTACGGACAAAGTTATGTACCTATTCAAAGAATGTCTAACACTTTTATTCCATCTGTTGGTCTAAAAATGGGAACCATTTTTCCAGAACTTGTTAGCCCTTATATGCCTTGCCAATCATGTGCAGAACATCAATATCTTGTAGCTACAAATAGTATTAAGGAGGGATGCAATAAATGTTAGGAAATAATAGAAATTGCAATTGCAGTAATACTAATCAAACTGATTCTGTTGCTGACATGTTCGAAAATTGCTCTGAAAGAGAAAGATTGCAGTCTTCAATGCTTATGGAAATAAAATCTCTTAATTTTGCAGTTGTTGAACTTGCTTTATATTTAGACACTCATCCAGATGACCAAAAGGCTTTATGTTTGCACAATAAATATAGCAATCAGCTAAAAGAATTAAAAGATAAATACCAAAAAATATTTGGTCCTTTAGATTTTTATTTCCCTTGCAATAAGTGGAGATGGCTTGAGGAACCTTGGCCTTGGGAAAGGAGGATAAACAATGTGGACTTATAATAAAGTATTAGAATACCCTATTAATATAAAATGTTCAAATCCTACACTTGCTAAATTTATTATTTCGCAATATGGTGGTCCTGACGGAGAGCTTGGTGCATCTCTTAGATATTTATCACAAAGATTTAATATGCCAGACCAAAAATCTAAAGCCATTTTAAATGATATTGGTACAGAAGAATTAGCACCATGATGTTGTCAATAGTCAAAGACAGAGATTACAACTTTAACTATTGACTGTAAGATATTAGATTTTATGTATTTTAGGATATATATGTAATTCAAAATTGGTAGGGTCTGAATCTTTTTTTATAGCTTTTTCTGTTTTTAAATATGTAACTTTAGCAATTATACTTTTTAATAAAATATTTTTATCTTCAGCTGTTTCTAACTTATAATACAAATCTATAACATTTTCTAACTTAGGTATTATTGTTTCTTTTTTATTTTGCATTTCATTATTTCTATCTAAAAGTTCAGTGTATTCTTTTAGTTTGTTTTCTAAACTTTCAATATTTTCTTTTATAGATTTAGAACGATTTATAAATTCCTCTTTGCTATAAATGCTATTTTCTAAAAAGTCATAGATTTTATTAAGTTTATTATTTTCTTTTTCTAATTCTTTTTTTGTAGTTGAAATAGACTGTTCTATTATCTTATTATTATCTATACTTGAATTGTCTTTTATCTCATAATTTACTTTGTAATTTTCGAGCCATATTTTTAAAGATTCAATTATTTTATTTTCTACAATATAAAGTTTAGAACTTACATTATCACATTTTGAATTTGAGCACATAAGAGTAGCAGGTTTATCAGCTTTGTTATAAGGTCGCCTTTGCATAGGTTTGCCACATTTTTCGCAAAATACTAAACCAACTAATGGATTTTGAACTATATTGTTATGTTTTACCTTGGGAGTATTTTGTTTTCTTTTTTCTTGAACTAAATCCCATGTTTTAGTATCAATAATAGGTTCATGTAATCCATCATAAATTAAATATTCTTGGTTACGGGGTCTACTAATTATAAGATGTCCATTTTTCGTTTTCTTTTTTTGTTTTCTTCTATTCCAAACAATTTTACCAATATATGTAGGATTAGATAGAATATCTTTCACAGAAGAAATAGTCCATTCATCTGAAATTCTAGGTTTTAAATTCATAGTGTTTAATCGTTTGACAAGTGAATTTATAGTATTACTTTCAAAAGCATATAATCTAAAAATTTCTTTAACAATTGGTGCTTCATTTTGATTTATAGATAAGGTATAGCCTTTTGAATCTTTTAATTTAACTCTATCATAACCAAAAGGAGCAATATTGCCAACAAACTTACCTTCAGAAACAGAAATCTCACGACCTCTTTGTAAACGTCTATTGATTGTCTTATATTCTCTTCTAGACATAAATAAGCCAAATTCAAAATATTCTTCGTCAAATTCATTATCTGGGTCATAAGTTTTAACGGGTGTAATAATTTTGGTATGAGAATATTTAAAAGCTTTTGAAACTCTACCTTGATCAGCTGTATCACCAC
>OLSB01002696.1_pt1 | contig 14197 bp, 13 predicted proteins | sample 1672071 | NCBI WGS metagenome assembly OLSB01 (sample SAMEA3136642, study PRJEB25190) | human gut metagenome | biome: human gut; feature: human-associated habitat; material: faeces | place: Austria | collected 2013 | reverse complement strand
GCCGTTCCCTCGCGGTTCTCAGACAGCTTCCACCACTGCGGCGCGGCTATTGGAGGCTTGTTCCTCGGGGGTTATAAAGTCGTTGACTTTACTTTTTTGTGTTTTTTCGCAGACGAGCCAAGCTCGACCCCGCGTTCGGTTAAGAAAAAGCGGCAGCGGTCTGGAAGCTCCATCCGCTGCCGCCGGACATTTTTTATTTGATGTTGACCTTGTGGTTCATCAGCCATCCTGTGCCGAAGAACAGACCGATTGAAACCAGGAACTGGAAGATAACTCCCGTCACACCGAACGAAAGATCCTTTGTAGACATTGCCGTGCCGAACGAGAACACAAGTCCGTCGGTTCCGGGCGAAACGGTGATGGGCACATAGTTCGTCAGCAGGAAGTTACAGATCTGAGCGATAATGAATATCGCAAAGAAAACGACTATCGGGCCTGCCGCGCCGAGCTTCTGCATAAAGAGCGTCTTTTCGCTGTAGCCGCCCTGCGTGGCCGCGCCGCGGATATCGGTGGCTTCGATCTTGTCGTAGCCCCAGAAGCGGGCGCACTCCTCGGCGATATCGGCGAGCATGGTGCAGTCGCCGCGCCAGGAAGGAACGGTGAGCGTGCTGCCGTTGAGCTCAAAGCCGAGCGCCGTGAGCGTATCGACCATAAAGTCACGCGGCATATCCGTGCCGAGCAGAGCGTTGATGCGCTTTTCGTCGAGTTCGATGAACGTTGTCTCCGGCGCTTTGGCGAGCACGTCGATGGTACCGTCGAGCACCTCGCCCGCGCCGAGCATTTCGACAAGCTCGCACGCGCGGTCGACCGCCGGGACGGTGGCGAGCGGGTCAAGGCCCTTTTCAAACCGGCCGGAGGCGTCGGTACGCATACCGAGGGCTATGGCGGTCTTGCGGATCGAGTGGCCGAGGAAGTTGGCGCTCTCAAACACGATGGTCGTCGTTTCGTCGGTGATCTCGCTGTTCGCGCCGCCCATCACGCCCGCGAGCGCGACGGGGCCCTCGGGGTCGGCAATGACGAGCATGCCAGGCGTGAGAGCGTGGTCGTTGCCGTCGAGCGTCCGGAGAGATTCACCCTCCCCGGCACGGCGGACGATGATCTTGCCGTCGTGCAGGCAGGCGTAGTCGAACGCGTGCATCGGCTGGCCGTACTCGAGCATGACGTAGTTCGTGATGTCCACAATGTTGTTGATCGGGCGCACGCCGGACGCGCGCAGACGGCGGCGCATCCACTTCGGCGAGGGGGCGATTTTGATATTCTTCACCATACGCGCGGTGTAGCGCGGGCAAAGCTCGGCGTCTTTGATCTCCACGGAGAGCTTTTCATGGATATCGCCGTGGCCGGCAGTCACCGTGGGCTCGGCAAACGTCAGGGGCGTGTGGAACGTGCAGGCGCTCTCGCGGGCAAGTCCGCGCACGGAAAGGCAGTCGGGGCGGTTGTTCGTGATCTCAAACTCCACGACGCTGTCGTTCAGGCCGCAGACGGCTCGGATATCGTCGCCGGGAACGCAGTCCTCTTCGAGGATGAAAATGCCGTCCTCGATCGCGTAGGGGAAGTCGCGCTGCTCGAGCCCGAGCTCGCCGAGCGAGCAGAGCATGCCCTCGCTGAGCTCGCCGCGCAGCTTGCCGGTATGGATCTCCTTGCCGCCGGGCAGCGTGCTGCCGTCGAGCGCGACGGGGACGAGATCGCCGACAGAGACGTTCTGCGCGCCGGTGACGATCTGGAGCTCCCGCTCGCCGCCGACATCGATCCTGCAAACCCACATATGGTCGGAGTTGGTGTGGCGCTCCATGGAGATCACACGCCCGACGACAACGCGGGAAATTTCGCTGCCGGTGACCTCCCAGCCCTCTACCTTGGAGCCGGACATGGTCATCGCGTCGCAGTATTCCTTATCGGGGGCGCCGATGGTCGTATATTCCCCCAGCCATTCTCTCGAAAGTTTCATGTCGCTACCTCCTTAAAACTGGGACAGGAACCGGGTGTCGTTTTCGTAAAGCAGGCGCATGTCGCTGATCTGGAACCGGCGCATAACGAGCCGTTCGAGACCGACGCCGAATGCAAAGCCGGAATAGACCGTCGGGTCGATGCCGCTCATTTCGAGCACGCGCGGATGCACCATACCGGCGCCGAGCAGCTCGATCCAGCCCTCGCCCTTGCACACGCGGCAGCCCTTGCCGTGGCACTCGAAGCACTGCACGTCCATCTCGCAGCTCGGCTCGGTGAACGGGAAGTGGTGCGGACGGAAGCGGGTCACGGTGTCGGGGCCGTAGAGCTTCTTCATAAGCGTGTTGAGCGTTCCCTTGAGATCGCCCATCGTGATGCCCTTGTCGATGACAAGGCCCTCGATCTGGTGAAACATCGGGGAGTGGGTCGCGTCGATCTCGTCCTTGCGGTACACGCGGCCCGGAGACAGGATGCGGATCGGCGGGCGGGTGCTCTCCATCACGCGCACCTGCACCGGGGAGGTCTGGCAGCGGAGATGGACTTTCTCATCCTCGGTGATATAGAACGTGTCCGTCCACTCGCGGACAGTGTGGTTTTCGGGGATGTTCAGGCGGTCAAAATCGTAATTGGAAAGCTCGATCTCCAGACCGTCCACAATGGAAAAGCCCATACCGATGAAGATATCAACGACCTCATCGAGCACGGTGTTGATGACGTGCTTTTTGCCGAGAGAGATCTCTTTGCCGGGCATCGTCACGTCGAGCGTTTCGGCGCGGAGCTTTGCCTCCTGCAATTTGGCGGCGAGAGCGCTCTTACGGCTTTCGATCCCGCATTCCAGCTCGCTGCGGACCTCGTTCGCGAGCTGACCAATCACGGGACGCTCCTCGGCGGAGAGCTTGCCCATCTGCTTCAAAATGGCGGTCAGCTCACCCTTTTTGCCGAGATACCGGACGCGCAGCGCTTCGAGCGCGTCCATGTCCACGGCTTCTTCAATCGCCCGGCGGGACGCTTCCCGCAGGCTTTCCAGCATTTTCTTCATGGCTTCCTCCTGTATGAATTCAAAATACTTTACGACAAAAAAATAACCCCCCCGCCCCCGCAACGGGACGAAAGGCATGCTTCCGCGGTACCACCCACATTCGGAGCTTTCCAAAGCTCCGCTCTCTCGCGCTGTAACGGGCGCAGCCCGCCGGGGATTGGCCGGCGCTCACGGGCGAACTATACGAAGCCGTTTCCGCAGGGCGCTCTCAGCCGGCGACGCCCCTCTCTGCTGCGGCGGTATTCCGTCATATTCCCGATCAACGCGAAATAACATACTCTTTATACCATAGTGTGCGCCGGTTCGCAAGAATAAATTTGACGAATGGCGCGCGGGAATCTATAATGTATTTTGGAATTTTATCGGAGAGGGTGAAAGCCGTGGACGGGAATATGCCGGAGATCGTGCGCGTATACTGGGATCGCGGCGGCGTATCCGTGCCGCGGCGCCGCGCCGAAACGCACAAGGGCGATTACGGAAAGCTGCTGATCGTCGGCGGCAGCGTCGGGTATACCGGCGCGCCGAACCTCTGCGCAAGAGCCGCGGTGCGTTCGGGTGCGGGGCTTGTATATCTCGGCGTACCGGAAGCGGTCTGGGGCGTGTGCGCCGTGAAAAACGACGAGGCCATGCCTTTTCCCCTGCCGTGCGGCGATGCGGGCAAGCTCGTCACAGACGCGCTCTCCCCGCTGCGGGAATTCTTTCCGCGCTGCGGCGTACTTGCGCTCGGTCCCGGTCTCGGGCGGAGCGAGGGGACGGCGTCTCTCACCGCCGGGCTCGTGCGCTCTTTTCCCGGGAAGATCGTCCTCGACGCGGACGCGCTCTGGGCGGTGTCGTCCGCGCCGGAGCTTCTGCGCGAGGCGAAAAGTGAGATCGTTATCACGCCGCACGAGGGGGAGTTTCTCCGTCTCGGCGGCTCGCTGGAGAACGGGCGCGAACGCGGCGCATGGGACTTTGCACGGCAGTACGGCTGCGTCACGGTACTCAAGGGCCACCGCACCGTCATCGCGCACCCTGCCGGACGGCTGTACTCCGTCGAAGCGGGCAACCCCGGTATGGCAAAGGGCGGCAGCGGCGACGTGCTCACCGGCGTGATCGCGGCGCTGCTCGGGCAGATGGAGACGGAAAAGGCGGTCGTCACCGCGTGCGCCGTTCATGCCGCAGCGGGCGACGCGTGCGCCGCGGAGCGGGGCGAATACGGCATGACGCCCTCGGACATTATCGAAGAACTGCCGTATATTTTCAAAAAAATCACGGAGTAACGGTCATGAAGCGGACAATTCTGTTCGCACTGATGATACCCCTGCTGCTCACCGGCTGCGGTGCGCGGCGGGACGCGGAGAACTGGAAAGCGTTTGCCGAGGCGGTCGAGACCGCGGAGCGGGTATCGTTCCACGCGGAGATCACAGCGCTTTGGGAGGATACCTCCGTCTCGTTCGGCGCGGATATCGCGCGCGAGGGCGGCGAAACACATATCGCTCTCACCGCGCCGGAGACCGTTTCCGACATATCCGTTCGCGTCAAGGACGGCGAAACGACGATGGAGTTTGACGGCGTGATCCTCTCGCTCGACGCCGGGCGGGGCGAAACGCTCTCTCCGTGCGGCGCGCCGCAGCGCATGCTCGCCGCGCTCACGCAGGGCGCGATGGAATACTGCGCCGCCGCATCGGCGGCGTTCACCGGCCCGGACGGCGAGAGCGTGACGCTCTGGCGTGACGAGACCGGCACGCTCACCGGCGCGGAGATCGCCCGCGACGGGCGGAAGATTTTGACGCTGGAGATTACGGACTGGACGATAGAATAAGGGGAAATCACTTTATGGATACACGAAAGACAAGAACGTGGGCGGAGGTTTCGCTCGGCGCGCTGCGGCACAACGCGGCGGAATTGCAGCGCGCGCTGCCGGACGGCTGCGGCCTGCTCGGCGTCGTAAAGGCGGACGCCTACGGCCACGGCGCTTCCGAGATTGCCGCAGCGCTGCACGGGTGCGGCTGCCGGTATCTCGCCGTCGCCTGTCCGCAGGAGGCGCTCGCTCTCCGTCAGGCCGGGGAGACGCTGCCCATTCTGATCCTCGGCGCGGTGGACGCGGCGTTCGCGTCCGACATGGCGGCGAACGATATCACGCTCTCCGTGGAATGCGCCGAAAAGGGCCGCGCCCTCTCCGCAGCGCTGCGCGGCGGCGAACGGCTCAAGATCCATCTCAAGCTCGATACCGGCATGGGACGGCTCGGCTTTCGTGTGCAGGACGAGGCCGCTCTGCGCGAGGCCGCCGCGGCCGCGCAGCTGCCGAATCTGGACGCCGAGGGTGTTTTCACCCACTTTTCCGTTTCCGACACGCCCGGCGAGGAGGAATATACCGCCGCGCAGCTCGCGCTGTTTCTCGCCGCGGTCGAAAAGCTGGAAGCCATGACCGGCCGCCGTTTTCCGCTGCGCCACTGCGCCAACTCCGGTGCGGTGCTTTCGTGGCGCGATAAGGGCGCGGCACTCGATCTCGTCCGTCCCGGCCTTCTCACCTACGGCGTTTATCCGGACCGCGAGCGCGGCGGGCTTTCGCTCACGCCGGTCATGACGCTCAAAAGCCGCGTGAGCGCGATCACGCATCACAAGAAGGGCGACTCGATCAGCTACGGCCGCACATGGACGGCGGAGCGCGACTGCACGCTCGCGGTGCTCCCCGTCGGGTACGCGGACGGCTTGCAGCGCTGCCTTTCCGGAAAGCTTGAGGTGCTGCTGCGCGGGAAGCGCGTGAAGCAGGTCGGGCGCATCTGCATGGACATGTGCATGCTCGACGTGACCGACGTCCCCGACGCCGCCGTGGGCGACGTCGTTACGGTGTTCGGCCGCGGGGATGACGGCGCGCCGACGGTCGCGGAGCTTGCCGCGCTCGCCGGGACGATCCCCTACGAGCTGCTCTGCGGCGTATCGCTGCGCGTACCGCGCATTTATACCGAAGAATAATCCTCCGCGCATGCGCTTTTCAAGCGCCGGGAGGCGCAGCGGCAAGCCGGCCGATTTTTTTGATCGGCATTTGCCGCTCCTTATCATACGGGAGAAGCCGGCGTTCACAGGGTGTGAATTGCAGCTCCGTCTGCCCGTCTCTCTTCCGATAAACCATAGCCGCCCCTCCGGATGACCGTGGGGCGGCTATGAATATTACCGAACATTTTCTCTCCGCTCTTTTTCCGGCGCGGAGGAAAGGAAAATCCCCGTTGCTGCGGCGATAAGCTCACGCTTAATCGTAGACGGACTCCGAATCCCAATCCAGAACAGCGCCGGTGGCGGCGTCGATCTCAAACTCATATTCCCGGTTGTCAAAGATGATTTTCCCCTCGTAGATCAGCCGCCCGTCGTCGTAGTCCTGTTCAAATTTTACGATGTCGGCGTCGGTCGCGCCGGGGACCCGTGCCAGCGCCAACGCCATGGCATCCGTCTCGGAGATGGAGCCGCCGGTCAAAGCGCCGCCGGCAGAGGGAGACGTTTCGCTTGCCGGACGGTCGGCGCGCTCTTTCTCAAATTTTACAATCTCGCCGCTGGTTGCGTTGACGTCGCATTCGTATTCGTAATCGCCGGCGGTGAATTCCACGTCATAGACCATGACGCCGCGCTCCGTGTCCAGCCCGATCTCATAGTATGCCACCGCATCGGCGCTCACGCCGGCGCGCTCCAGCGCCGCGGTAAGCGCCTTCTCTTCGCCGATATACCCCTTGTCGCTGGCCGTGCCCACGATCTCCACCTGTGCCGCGCCCGCGGTGTCGCTCAGCAGCAGATTGAGCTCGTTGATTGACAGCGGCGCCAGCTCCTCAAAGGTGTGCAGCGGACGTTCCCGCAGGATCTCCTGAATAAGCTGTGCCCTGCCCCGGGTGATGTTGTACTCCGCCGCAAGGGCTTCCAGCTCCTCGCTCTGCGCGACGGTCTGGCTCAGCACCGCGCCGTTGAAGCCGTCCGTTTGGAGCAGCTTGTTCACCTCCTCCGACAAACGCCCCTGCAAAGCTGCGCCGCGCGTCCGATTGCTGCCGTCCACGCTGATGAGGATGGAGTTTGCCCGGTCGTTCAGATAGCCGTTTTGCAGCATGGAGCCGATCAGGGCGTTGACCGTCACATTCAGGTCGCTGCCGGAAAAGTCCATCGTCCCGATGATGACCTCGCCGTCCTCGTTGAGCGGGACGACGTCCAGAACGCGCTCTTTCCGGTTGACCTGAATTTCTATGCTGGGGTTAACATCCAGCGAAACCGTTGCATCCACGGTGTGATTGACCCGGTAAGCCGCAGCTCCAAAGCCCGCGCCCACGAACAGGCACAGGCAGGCAGCCAGCGGCGCCAGCTTTCCGATCCACCGGTTTTTCTCTTTTGTCCGTGTCGTTGTCATCGTGATCTCTTGTCCTTTCTTGTTGCACTCGGAAAGAACAGCATTCAGCACATCCGGCGTCGCTTTTTCAAACGCCCGCCGGATCTTATCGTTCAGTTTCTGATCCGTCATGGCTGTCTCCTCCTATTGCAAGTACTGTTTTAATTTTTTGATGGCTCTGGCGTATTTCGAAAGGACCGTGGACAGCGGAAGCTCCAGAAGCGCTGCAATCTGCCGGTGTCTGAGACCGGCCACTGCGTGCAATGCAACAATCTGCCGCTCCCCGTCGGAGAGCTGCTCCATGCAGGTGCGGAGGACCGTCTTGTCCTCCGGTGAAAGCGTGTCGGGATCGGGAATCCGGCTTTCCCATTCCTCCTGCGAAAGATCCGCCGTTTTCTCCCGCTCCCGCAGGCGCTGCAAACACAGGTTGCGGGTGACCGTCATCATCCACGCCATGGGCTTGCCGCGGGAGGCGTAGCCCGCCGCGCCGCGCCAGATCGCAAGATACGTCTCCTGCAGCACGTCCTCCGCGTCGTGAGGGTCCTTCAGAACCGAAAGGGCAAAGCTGTACACCGAAGCGCAGGTCCGCCGGTAAAGGCGCTCGAGCGCGTCCCGGTTTTCCGCCGCGACAGCATAGAGAAGGCTGTCCAGCTCTTCTCCGCTCACTATGGCTTTTGCGTCAGTTGTCAGCGTAAACAGCAGCATCTCTTAACCCCTTTCATTTAATTAATGCGCAGGAAGCGCGTTTTATTGCATCGAAAAAAAATTTTTTCAAATCGTCGAAAAACGCATGGAAGCCCCGGGGTGTCGGCTCGCCGATTTTTTTCGGAGTGTAGCAAACATTCTTTCCCGTGTCAAGAATGACCGGGGGATTCTCACGGATGCGGCCCGATGGCCGGCAACGCTGCGGGACCGAAGCAGAACGTCGTGGTCTCCTGCCATTACGCAATAAAAAAGGCCGCAAGAGTTGACAAACGGACATTTTTGCTGTTATAATCCGTTAAACCTGTTTTTGAGTTAATGGTAAGATTGACTAACGGAGGAAGCCATACATGAGTGTACGAATCATTGTTGACTCAACGGTTGACATGCCGGATGAATTGAAAGATCAGTTTCTCATTGTCCCGTTGACGGTTCGGTTCGGCGATGAGGAATTTATCGATGGGGTGACCATAGACAAAAAACGCTTTTACGAACGTCTTGTCGAGAGTGATGTTCTGCCTACGACGAGTCAGGCGACACCCGACGCATTTCAGCGTGTATTTGCAGACGTTGCGAAAAACAAGGACAGCGCGGTGGTTATCACAATTTCCTCAAAGCTCTCCGGCACCTATCAGAGCGCCTGCATTGCCGCGCAGGAATATGACAATATTTTTGTGGTAGACAGCATGACGGTCGCGATCGGCTCCGGAATCCTTGCGGAATACACGCTGCAACTCGCCAAGTCCGGCCGGAGCGCGGAGAAAATCGCGGAAGCCCTTCTGCACAAGCGGGAGGATGTGTGTCTGATCGCGCTGCTGGACACACTGGAGTATCTGAAAAAAGGCGGGCGCATCTCCAAAACCGCCGCGTTTGCCGGCGGTGTTCTGAATATCAAGCCGGTGCTTACCGTGCAGGATGGAGAGCCGGTTGTGATCGGAAAAGCCCGGGGCTCAAAGCAGGGAAACAACCTGCTGGCAGAAAAGATCAACAGCAGCGGAGGGATCGATTTTGCGATGCCCATTCTTCTGGGGTATTCCGGTTTGAGCGATGTTTTCCTCAGGAAGTACGTTGAGGACAGCCGGGCCCTTTGGGAGGGCCATGTTGAATCGCTTGCATCCACGCTTTTGTGCGGTGTGATCGGTACGCATACCGGCCCCGGCGTCATAGGCGTGGCGTTCTTTCGAATGGACAGCCGCGAATAAGAAAAAAGACTCCCTTGTCAGCTCCTGTCAGGCAAAACGGTTTTTCGCTTCGGCTGTCTTCATTCTGCCAGAGATCTGCAAATTAAATTTGCGCATAACTCTTGACGGGACCAGAGAACATCGTCAACCCCGTCGGTGCATCTGCCTTGTGCTGTCAGGCTGCTCTTCAAACGGATAAGTGATTGCAACACTCTCCTGTATTCGTCATCGGAAAGGTATAAATGATATTTCTGTTCTTTCAAAACAACCACCTCCTGTTACCGCAATTATATAATGGGAAAGGGCATAGAAGTAGTGTGCGATTTTCTCTTGCCAACCCTTAAATGAACGAATTAACAGGGTAACGACCGCCTTTTCCATTAGCAAATATTTTGCCCGTTTTTTTCTCCAATTAGCAGAGAGAGCTTTTTTATTAGCAAAATGGCAAAAATCCTGCTAATTTTTATTAGCAAGCCATACACCTGAAAGGCGGACGACATTCGTCCTAATCTCCATTAGCTGACGGAGAATTTGCTAATGAAAATCTATGAATTTCACGATTTTCTCTTTTACCGAATAAATGAAAAAACGCCGGAAAGCCTTAATTTTACTGGACTTTCCGGCGTGATTTCTGGCGTCCCCGGCGCGATTCGAACGCACGGCCTTCCGCTTAGGAGTATGGCGTGCCGCTTCGTACATCGTCCGCTTCATAATTTGCCTTATTGTTTAATCTGAAATTGTATTGCCTGGTTACTGGTCAACTTGCATAAAAATCCCTGTAATGCCGCCTCGTGACGGGGCGTTCAGAAGGTCAAATTAGCAAATTCTTAGCAGGGAGCGTGTCTGTGAGGGCCTTTCCCGTCAGGGACACCGGGCAGGTATGGGCAAAACGCCGACAAGAAACAGGAGGCAGATTATGAGTGCATCGGGCGAAAAGCAGACGCCGAAAAACAGGACCTACACCGTGGAGGACATAGCCGTTATTCTCGGCATTGGAAAATCCTCTGCTTATAAGCTGGCAAACTCCGGCGAGTTCCAGACGATCCGGATTGGAAACATGATCCGCATTTCCAGAAAATCCTTTGAAGATTGGCTGGGGATGGAGGACAACGAGGAGTAAGCAATGAGCAACTGAATACAGACCGGCCATCTGCCGGGGCAACGCCATGGGTAACACAAACCTGTGGCGTTTTTTTATGCCCTGCCGGGGGCACGCAAAACTGTATAAAAACGGGTGGGAAATCCCCTGTTTTTTCGCCTGTGGGCGGCGCAAATGAAGCCGCCCATATTCTTTCCCTCATGGGAGGCCGAGCGGCGATACAGGGGCGCAAACCCGCCGAAACGAACACTTTTCAAAACCGAAGGAAGGAGGTATCCAACATGGCGGTATTCCGCATTGAGAAAACCCGCGATTACACGGTGATGTCCAACCATCACCTGCGGGACAAGTCGCTCTCGTTGAAAGCGAAGGGCCTTCTCTCCCTCATGCTCTCCCTGCCGGAGGAGTGGGACTATACCACCAAGGGGCTGGCCCGGATCTGCAAGGATGGCGTTGACAGTATCTGCGCCGGGGTGCGGGAGCTGGAGGAACACGGCTATGTGATCCGCCAGCGGGTCCGCAACCCCAACGGCCAGCTCGGCGCCATCGAGTACACCATCCTGGAGCAGCCCAGACCGCCGGAACCAAAACCGCAAAAACCTGAACGGGAAAATCCAGTCTTGGATAATCCTGAACAGGCTTCCCCTGTCTTGGAAGAACCTGAACAGGGAAACCCCGCACAATTAAATACTAATAGATCAAGTAAAGAAAAATCAAAAAAAGATCTATCAAGTACGGAAGGATCAAATCCTGTCCTATCATCCCCCAAAGCCCCCAGGGGTTCGGACGGGATGGGACGGGACTGGATGCGGGAGCGCGAGAGTTATCGGGAATTGATTTTGGAGAACATCGAGTATGACTACCTCATCCAGAGCCATCAGCTTGACCGGGACCGCCTGGACGAGCTGGTGGAGCTCATGGTGGACACGGTATGCTCCCGTCGGGAGACCATCCGCATTGCCGGGGACGACTACCCGGCGGAGGTGGTCAAGTCCCGGTTCCTGAAGCTGGACAGCTCCCACATCGAGTATGTGCTGGACCGGATGCGGGAGAACACCACCTATGTCCGCAACATCAAGAAATACCTGCTGGCCACCCTGTATAACGCCCCGGCCACCATCGGCAGTTACTACACTTCCCTGGTGAGCCATGACCTGTACGGCGGCGGAGATCGGAGGTGATGTAAATGCAGGAAGAAATCACCCAGGGCGCAGTCTCCCTCTCGGTGGAGGCGGGCAAGATGACCGCGGACCTGCTCCAAAAGGCCCTGAAGAAGGTGCTGGAGGAGATGCAGAAAAAGCCCTCCCAGCGCACCCTCCACCAAGGAAAACAGACCCTGCACCAGCTCAAACAGCATGGGGCTTCCCTGACCAACATTGAGATCACGGAGCAGAACATCAAGGCATTTTCGGCGGTGGCGAAGAAGTACGACATCGACTATGCCCTGAAAAAGGACCCCCATACAGACCCCCCGCACTACTATGTGTTTTTCAAGGCCAAGGACAAGGACCAGCTCCAACCGGCCTTCAAGGAGTTCACCGCCATGACCCTGGACCGGGAGAAGCGCCCCACCATCCGGGAGCGGCTGGCCCAGGCACAGGAACAGGCCAAGACCAAGCACCGGGAACGGGAGAAGGTCAAGGTCAAGGACCGGGAGGTGGCGCGATGACCGACAAGGTGAAAAGGCTGGTGCTGCTCAACCTCCCGTATCTCATCTTCGTGTACCTCTTTGACAAGCTCTGTCAGGGTGTGCGGCTGGCGCCTGGGGCGGACGCCTCGGAGAAGCTGCTCCACATCGGACAGGGCTTTTCGGCGGCCTTTGCCAGTCTGGCGCCCAGCTTCCATCTGGTGGACCTGTGCGTGGGCGCCGCCGGCGCGGTGCTGATCCGGCTGGTGGTCTACTCCAAGGGCAAGAACGCGAAGAAATACCGCAAGGGCATGGAGTACGGTTCCGCCCGCTGGGGCACCCCGGCCGACATCGCCCCCTACATGGACAAGGACTTTTCCCAAAATGTCCTGCTCACCCAGACGGAGCGGATCACCATGTCGAGCCGCCCGAAGGAGCCCAAGTACGCAAGAAATAAAAATATCCTGGTCATCGGCGGTTCCGGCAGCGGCAAGACGAGGTTCTTCGTCAAGCCCAACCTGCTCCAATGCCATTCCTCCTATGTGGTCACGGACCCCAAGGGCACCATCCTGAACGAGGTGGGCGCTCTGCTGGACCGCAAGGGATACCGCATTAAAAGCCTGAACCTCATCAACTTCAAGAAGTCCATGCGGTACAACCCTCTGGCGTACATCCGCAGCGAGAAGGATATTTTGAAGCTGGTGAACGCCCTGATCCTCAATACCAAGGGAGAGGGCGAAAAGTCCAGTGAAGATTTCTGGGTCAAAGCGGAGCGCCTGTACTATTCCGCCCTCATTGGGTACATCTGGTACGAGGCAGAACCGGAGGAGCGCAACTTCATCACCCTGCTGGACCTCATCAACGCCAGCGAGGCGCGGGAGGACGACGAGGAGTTTCAGTCCCCCGTGGACCTGCTGTTCGCTAAGCTGGAGAAGGAGCACCCGGACCACTTCGCCGTGAAGCAATACCGCAAATTCAAAATGGCTGCGGGCAAAACTCTAAAATCCATACTGATTTCCTGCGGCGCCCGCCTGTCGCCCTTTGACATCGAGGAGCTGCGGGACCTCATGGCGGAGGATGAGCTGGAGCTGGACACCCTGGGCGACCGCAAATCGGCACTGTTTGTCATCCTCTCGGATACGGACTCGACCTTCAATTTCGTGGCGGCGCTCATGTACTCTCAGCTTTTCAATCTTCTGTGTGACAAGGCGGACGACTTCTACGGCGGCCGACTGCCGGTCCATGTGCGGTGCCTGCTGGACGAGTTTGCGAATATCGGGCAAATCCCGAATTTCGACAAGCTGATCGCCACCATCCGAAGCCGTGAAATATCGGCTTCTATTATTTTGCAGAGCCAAAGCCAGTTAAAGACCATCTACAAGGACGCGGCGGATACCATCGTGGGTAACTGCGACAGCACCTTGTTTTTGGGAGGCAAGGAGAAATCCACCCTGAAAGAAATTTCGGAGCTGCTGGGGAAAGAAACGATTGACAGTTTCAATCAATCGGAGAACCGGGGCAGCCAGGTTTCTCACGGCCTCACCTATCAAAAATTGGGAAAGGAGCTGATGACACAGGACGAATTGGCAGTAATGGACGGAGGCAAGTGTATCTTCATGCTGCGGGGTGTGCGCCCGTTCCTCTCGGACAAGTACGACCTGACGAAGCATCCGAATTACAAATACACTGCCGACGCCGACAAGAAGTACCTCTTTGATATGGAACGGTACATGAAACGCAAACCGGCCATCGTGAAGCCGGATGAGCCTTTCGAGATGTACGAATTGACAGCAACGGACCTTCAATAACAATTCTACAACGAAGAAAGGAAATATGATTTATGGATTTTTTCACTAACGCTATCGACGTATTGCAGACTCTGGTGATCGCCCTGGGCGGCGGCCTGTGCGTGTGGGGCGGCATCAACCTTCTGGAAGGTTACGGCCAGGACAACCCTGCGGCCAAAAGCCAGGGTGTCAAGCAGCTCGTCGCGGGCGGCGGCGTGGCGCTGATCGGCGTGACCCTGATCCCCCTGCTGTCCGGTCTGCTGGGCTGAGTCCTATCAAAATCTCAGAGGCGGCTCCCGTTTCACGGCGGGAGCCACCTCTAAGGAGGTGATCTCCCGTGATAATCGACACGATCCAGGAATGGTTCAAGGAGGTGCTGATCGATGGCATCATCTCAAACCTTTCCGGGACCTTTGATACCGTGAATACGAAGGTGGCCGAGATCGCAGGCGAGGTCGGCATGACGCCCTCCG